>Ga0209489_100253_pt1 | contig 91087 bp, 43 predicted proteins | sample SiratrowhiteBW_FD_187527 | JGI IMG/M metagenome (GOLD analysis project Ga0209489, IMG submission 187527) | Root nodule microbial communities of legume samples collected from California, USA - Siratro white BW (SPAdes) (version 2) | ecosystem: Host-associated > Plants > Roots > Nodule | place...
TATATATATATATTTGTGTGTGTAATTTACCAGTTGGTTAGGCACGGTGACCCGGATTATTCATTACTTTTTGTCTAAGAAGACAGCTAATAATTATGATAGGACGCTAACCATAAAGTCAAAACTTGGGTAGCCAAAGTAATTGGACATGTCTAATGAGGAAAGAGGAATGCTTTAAAGCAGCATGAAACTTTCTATATCCAACCTCATCTCTCTTACACTTGTCTCAGTTTTTTGGTTAATTGTCAATGTTAACCTCTATTGCCTCCCCAATACGAGTGGTAATAGGTACTGAACTATTCCCTAATTGATTCACCTTCTCTGTGATTTCGATTAAAACTTCTCTTCTGGGAGCATAATTTTCTTCACTAATGACACCTGAAGCTCTAACCTTTAACATTAGGGTTATATATAATGGACCCATTATGGCTCAAGTTCTCTATATTTTATTCCATTAGATAAACAATATTGTGAAGTTATAATGAGAATATAGTTAAGTGGTAGAGGTTAAAACGCATCCATCATAATGCTGAAAATAGTGCAATACTAACTAGTGTATAGGCCACCAAACTCCGTACCAGAACAGCTCACTGAGGGTAGGAGAATCTAACATCTACATTCTACATAGAACATTCAATTAATGGCATGGTCAACAAATAAAATCATCACAGAACCGACACAGAATTAGAAAATGAGATCTAATCTGCAAGTGAGAAAAGGATGACCTTAACTTTAAATTTTGAAAGATAATAGTAATAATAAAAAGGTATTTGAGTGGATTATGATTATTATTAATAAGCAGAAGGATAGGTGTGAGATTTGGTGAAATAGAAGGGGACAGAATAGACATCCGCCCGGAAATACAGGGAGGCCGTACAGTCCAAGACAGCAAAATAACCTTCACAAACAAAAGTGAGTCACTCCTACTACAGTACAGTCTTTGTTGTTGTTGTTGCTTTCTTTTCTTCTCTCTCTCCTCTCTCACTTTCTTTCTCTCTCTCACACTCTGCCACACATCACACCCAACAGTCTCAGCATTGCAGCAACTGCACCACTGCTCCCGCCTCAGCCTGCAGACAAGAAAAAGGGCAAAAAAAATAATAACGTACCAATAAAAACAATTAATTAATACCGTAAAAAGTCCAAGCTTTTCTTATATCAACCAAAGTATCTTTTGGAAGTGACCCAAAGATCAATCCTTTATTGGGTAACAATACCTATCATGTAACCGATCTCGTTTATAGATACTTTTATACACTCCAGTTTAAAAATTGAATCTTTCATTACAGATAAAATAAAAATCACTTGTTTCAACCGTTGCTGTTATTTTGATGTTTCATGTGACACTCCCATGATAAATGTTGAAACTTTAATCCAACTTGTAAAATATTACTAGTTGTTTTCATTTCATTACATCCAACTTCATTGATGGGGTTAGTCTGTGAGTAAGAAAATTGAATTTTGGAGGGTTCTAGTTAAGAGAGATGGTTAAATGTGAGGATAACGGTGAGTGAGTTGGTAAGAGAGTGGGAATGAAAGGGTTTCCCAAAAAGCGAACCCCATAATTGTGTGTGTAGTGAAGAGCCCAAAAAGGGTGGGAAAAATGAAGAGAGAGTGATTGGTCAGTGGGAGAGAAAGACAGAGACAGAGAAAGCGGGTCTCTTTCTTTTTGGAGTATTGGGTCAGGTTCTTTTGGCAATGCCAAAGTTGGTCACGCTCTCTGAAAATGCAGGAGGCATGAAACCACTCCTTCAAATATCTCCCCCCACTCACTCGCTCCTGTGCTTCTTCTTCTTCTTCTTCCTCTGTCTCTGCTCCTTCTCTCTCTGTCTCCCTCTTTCCTCCTCCTCATGCCTGCCCTCATCGATCTCAACAGCGCCACCGAGGACCATGAAACGCCGTCGTCACGCCCCTCCTCCGTCTGCCTCGAACTCTGGCACGCCTGCGCGGGTCCTATGATATCCTTGCCCAAGAAAGGGACCCTTGTCGTGTACTTCCCTCAAGGACACTTGGAACAACACCTTCACGATTTTCCGCTACCTGCTTCTGCTAACATCCCCTCCCATCTCTTCTGTCGCGTTCTCGATGTCAAGCTCCATGTGGGTCTTCCTTCCTTCCTTTCTTTCAACATCGTACAAATCGAAATGATGTCGGGTTTTCTTCCTTCATCCATCTATGCTGCTTTACATTGAATGTGTTTGTGTTTTGTGGTTTTGTTTGTTGATGTTTCTCGCAGGCTGAGGAAGGGAGCGATGAAGTGTATTGCCAGGTCGTGTTGGTTCCCGAAAGCGAGGTGAGGTTTCTTTTCACAGTTTGGCTTTGGAGAGTATGCTTGAAAAAGAAACAAATTTTAACTCAGAATCTTGGCTTCTTTAGCAGCTAAGTCTTTGGGGCTAACAAGTAAAATTTAACCAATTGAGATTGTTAGTATTTGCTTAATTTTAGCTGAAGGCTTTGTTTTCTGTCTCTGTCAATGTTATACTAGAGAAAAAGGGAACTAGAAAATGTTACGTTGTTGTGTAGTGAAAAGAAGAAGACGGGTGTGTTGATGTTGAATGTAGTGCCTTTGTGAAGGGATTAATTTGGTTGTGGTTTGTAGCAAGTGCATCAGAAGTTGCGGGAAGGGGAAATTGATGCAGATGGTGAAGAGGAGGATGCTGAAGCTGTGATGAAGTCCACCACACCCCACATGTTCTGCAAGACTTTGACTGCTTCTGATACTAGCACTCATGGTGGATTCTCTGTGCCTCGTCGTGCTGCGGAAGATTGCTTTCCACCTCTGGTAACAATTACAAATGATGATGCATTCCTTTTCTCTTGCGGTACTCTGAGCCTGATTGAGTGGTTGATTGCTCTAATCTGTCTCATCATTTTTATTTTTTGTGATATAGTTAAAGTTGGTCCTTGCTTTGTATATATTTTGAATTAACACACCACACATTGAATTATGCTGTATAGCTCTTTCATAGCGTTTTGAAGTTAAATCCGTTGTTACTTTAGGATTACAGTCAACAGAGACCTTCACAGGAGCTTGTGGCGAAGGATCTGCATGGCCAAGAATGGAGGTTTCGACATATTTATAGGGGTATGTGCTCTGTTTTTGTAAGTTAATGGAGAAATCAATTCGAATAGTTCATGATTGTTTGGGTTTGTATTTCTGTTTCTCATGCGCAGGGCAACCACGGCGACACTTGCTTACCACTGGGTGGAGTGCATTTGTGAACAAGAAGAAACTCGTATCTAGAGATGCTGTTTTGTTTCTTAGGTATGAAGACCTCGATTCTATCAAATATTATCTAGTAAACATAACAGGGAAATGACCAACATTTTATGCTTCAATGGCAGGGGTGAGGACGGAGAACTAAGATTGGGAATTCGTAGGGCTGCTCAATTGAAAAGTGGCAGTACCATTTCAACTTTTGCTGGCCAGCAATTGAATCTTAGCAGTCTTCTGGATGTGGTTAATGCTTTATCAGCAAGATGTGCCTTTAGCGTTCACTATAATCCAAGGTATTTTTTCTAGTTAGTCTATTGTACTTTCCTAGGTAGTTAATGGAAGGGAAACTGTCGGTTTCTGTCTACAATTCATTGTTTCTATTGTATGAGCTATAAGATGCGATGCACCTTATGCTATTTAGAAGGATGCTTACGGTTTTGCTATATTTACGAAGCAAAACAATTACTAAATTAAACTTTTCTAGTTATATACATAAAATGAGATTTGGTGTGACAAAATCTTTGCTACTTCCCGAGGTTTTCGGGCTCTTTTAGTTGGCTCTACATACTTCATTGTATGAGTTGTACTAAGATAGGCACATAGAAGTCAAGCTTATGCTTTATTCTGTTACTGTCTGTGCTTTCTAGGATCTGAACCTGAAGTTTTTCTTGGTGCCTATCTTTTCTTTTTGTTTTCTTACGAGAGGTTTCCATTCTTCCATTATATTTTTTAGCCTATAGCAGATAGATATTTTCCCTTGGTGAATAGTTTCCCTTTCAAATTCTTAGATATATTATTATGTGAATATGTTAACAGCCTATGGTTCCTTCTTCTCTTCCATTTTAAAGTTGTGCTTATTCGTATACTCACATCTGCAGTCCTATGCATTCTGCCTCACCTGGTAGTCAAGTCACTTCTCAAACAAACACACTTTTAAAACGACTTTCAAGGAATTAGACTACAGAGTTCTATTATGCTAGTGCAATTTACCAATGTTTAAATGGTTTTCGTTAGTACATGATTTACTTGTATGTACCGCATTGGTTTAAATCTCCATGGGTTTTTCTTTCTTTCTTGTCAAGCATGGTATCTGATTGGTGGCTTATAAATTTCACCACGTCCTTGTAGGGTCAGCTCATCTGAGTTCATCATACCCATTAAGAAATTCTTGAGGAGCCTTGATTATTCTTATTCAGTTGGAACAAGATTCAGGATGCGTTTTGAAACTGAAGATGCTGCAGAGCGAAGGTTTGTTCATGCTTATGCTTTTTACATTTTGGTTACCCTATTAATAGAGTAAAGGTATCTTACTCAATTTTATATTGGGCAGATTTACAGGATTGATTGTTGGAATTTCTGATGTGGATCCTGTTAGGTGGCCTGGATCAAAATGGAGATGCCTGATGGTATATTGCTGGTTCTTTCTAACATTTGCTAATATAACTATCATCTGCATGCCCGAAGTTTATCAGTATATCTTGCCTTTTTCTGTCTTTGCTGTTTAATTAATATTGTGGCTACTCTGTTAGAGCTACTTACCTGGTATACGGCATTTATCTTGCTGCTCATTTCCTTTTTAACTAATTGTGCTAGATGGTTTTTTGGAGAAATCAGGCATGTCATATGCATAAACTTTTATGGCTAACATCTAATTTTACATTAAAGGGGCATACTCTCAAAACTAAGGCCTTCTTTATTCAATTTTATAGATAATAATTCAGTGATTGAGTTGAATTTACTTAATCTGATAGTTGTAAAAACTTATATGGGTTGCTGGCCTTTCTGTGACTATCTAAATATTGTATCTAGTTGTCACTCTGAATAGTTGAATTTTAAAATTACTCATATATCACATCATACGATTTCGGGCTGAGAGGATCTATACATGATGGTATGTAAAGACAATTGATTGATATGCAAGTCAAGTTGAAGCAAGTATACATTTTTAAAGAATAGTTGTAATTACCTTTAGCAATTTTAAAGATAAAGAAGTTTGAATATCAGTAAGCGGAGGAAAAAAATTTCAATCATGGGCATTCTTGTAATAGCTCTTGTTTACAGTTAAGATTTTTTTCTTTGACATGGATTTTTCTTGATATGTTTTGTTAGTATTGAATAGTGGTTAGTTTTCTTCACGTGTTTGAAGCTTCGTACGCAATATAGAAAAGTTTTGCATGCTGATGGTGAATTTATTCCTTTACTTTTTTAGTATCCTTTAATTAAAATTTGAAGTTACATTACAGTTCTATGTTTATCATCCTTCTGGTATATTTACCCAGTTTATTTAGAAACTCCTTAAGTATTATGAACCATGAGTACTTTTTGGTGTTTACCTCATAAGCCTAAAATTGTTAAAAACTAAACTGATTTTTATGCATATCTGGAAATCTGATCAATTTGTTAGCCTCATAATTATGACTTGTTATATAATATCATTTTATATTAACTTGTGATTCTCGAATATTTGCAGGTAAGGTGGGATGACCTAGAAGCCACAAGGCATAATAGGGTTTCACCTTGGGAGATTGAGCCATCTGGTTCTGCATCTACTGCAAATAATTTGATATCAGCTGGTTTAAAGAGGACCAAGATTGGATTGCCTTCAACCAAGCTAGAATTTCAAGTTTCCAGTATGTCTTTATTTTTTATTCACTTTGAGGTGCTCTAAAAAATGCAGCATTTTTGTTGAGTTGTTCCATTCTTTTGACAGATGCAATTGGAGCATCAGACTTTGGTGAATCACTTAGGTTCCAGAAGGTCTTGCAAGGTCAAGAAATGTTGGGTGTTAATGCTACTTTTGATAGTATTAATGGTCAGGGTCACCAGCTATCTGATTTGAGGAGATGCTATCCTGGCTCAAACTGTTCTAGGATTGCTGCAACCGGAAATAGCATTGGAATTCCGCAAGTGAGTTCCAATGTTTCCTGCAATGGCATAGGCTTTAGTGAATCTTTCAGATTCCAGAAGGTCTTGCAAGGTCAAGAAATACTTCCAAGCCAACCATATGGAAGGGCCCTGTCTGTTGATGAGGCTTGTGGAAATGGTCGCTTTGGACCTTTTGATGGTTACCACACACTGAGATCCAGAAATGGATGGTCTTCCCACTTGAGTAACAGTTCTTCACATTTGCATCCACCTGTTCCATCTGGTCAAGTTTCATCACCATCATCTGTGCTAATGTTCCAGCAAGCAGTCAATCCAGTTTCAAACTCTGATTATAACAGCAAAATTAGTCAGGTGATGGAAGGTAAAGTCCAACAACGATCATATACTTCGGAAGCTAAAGGCGGAAAATTTGTATCAACCCCTTATGAGCCTCTTCGTGGACTAGTTGCTCAGGAAGGCACAAATTCTTTTGGTGTCTCAAACTTGCATAATCAGCTAGAGAGTTCACGTTCACACGATTCTATTTCGGCACTTCGGGCTAGTCAAGAGTTGGTTCCCACGTGTAAAAGTCGATGCAGAGTCTTTGGCTTTTCATTGAATGAGGGTGCTCCTGTTGCAAGTAAAGAAGTAGCTGGTGCCGATCCATCTGCAGTAACATGTTCTGGACCTTCCTTTGCAAGACACTCTGAAGATGATTTCCATCCAGTGCATTCGCTTAGGAACAAGGCAGTGGGAAGTTATTGTACCAAAGTAAGCAATCTTTATCCTCTGAGTCCTCTGAGACATAGTATTTGATAGAGTATTTTAGTGCAATTCTCTTGAATAGAATATGCAGTTTCACATATCTTTACACCTTATCTGATTTATTGTTTCTTTCTTTTGACTCTGATGTTACTAAATGTTGCTTATTGTGTGCAGGGTGTGCTGCAATATTGACTTGAAAATCATGATGTATGCTAGTAGTGATGCTGTCATAAGGTAGCAGAAGAGAATGTTCACTGTTGTACTAATGTGGAGAATTATAACTATTCGCTTAACTAGATATGTATCTTGTTAAATTGGCTGTGACACAATCAAGTTCCTGTATGAATATTTTATGTACTCTTTATTGACTTGTAAAACGATGCATGTGTATTCACCGTTATGACTATATGAGCCAGGTGGCACTGCATAACCCTTCATTTATCTTGAACTGGGCATGAGCTCATCATGTTTAATGACCTTAATTTGTCTCCATATTTACGTACTTTCCCCTTATCTTGCGGGTCATATATTCTTTCATCCCTTCTCTTTCTTTGCTTTCTGCATGGAAATGCAGGTTTAGGCGCACGTGACTAAGTTAAACAACAGATAAGGGCATGACCTTTTAGTCCTAAGAGGTTGTGCTTCCGAAATTTTCGATGATTAGAAAATTAAACATATGTTTTTGAAAAAAATTGTTTTTTCGTTTTTCCTCTTTTTGTCAACAACCAAACTTTTAGTGGAAACTTGGTCGGCAGAAACTTTTGAAGTGCCAGCTTTCAAACGATTGTCTTTTAAGAACCAATAATCTTTATCTTTATTAGCTAAGCTAGTCGCATCAGGGTGAAAGAGAATCATGAACAGCAGAAATTCTTGAAAACTATGACTTGGAATAAGACTTCAGAACTCTTCCCGTTCAAATTATTCATGAATTCGACAATGAACCTTTCGAATTCTCTACTCACGTGAGTCACCTTGCGAGTCCGAGTAGTTTAACTCTAGTATGTATAATCTAAATAAGGATAAGGTTGTAGGATTTTTCTTTATTTTTTTAGAATGTGGTTGTGTATTTATTTTTTACCAACAACTTTTAGAAAGGCTAGCCATAATCTTGAGAAGAATATTTAATTTCCTGTTATGAATTTTGATACGTGAATTAAGCTCACATTCTAAAGTCTATTGATTATATATCATTTCATGAAATAGAAAATATATATATTGTTTGTACTTGACCCAAGTGGAGGTCATCTGGTATTTGATGACCTTAAACCAAATAAGGTTCCATATGCAAAATACCTCTCCGACGCTCAAGTTAGTAAAAGTGTAAGAATGTGTTTTAGAGTATATGAGTAAGAGAATAGTTAGATAGATCATAGAGATAAATCACATAGATAGATCATAGAGATAGATGATACTCCTGTAGAGCTAAGTGAAATTATTGTTCTTCTAAGGTTTATTGAGATCAATTAGAATCAATTAGGTAATCAAAATCAATCAAAATAAATACTATTAACGGGTAATTAATAGTGGTTTGAGCAGGCTTATTGAGATCAATTAGAATCAATTAGGTAATCAAAATAAATACTATTAAGGGGTAATTAATAGTGGTACGAGATGTGATAGTCGGTTGAATCTGACCTTGTGTATATATATAATATGGAAAATGGAAAATAAGCAAACTCCCTCCAAATGGATTAAGCAAAATGATAATTAGAGAGTTAAAAAAAAAGAGTCAATATTAAACCACTGAAAATGAAGTTTATTATCAATCTAAAATTAGCTAGTCTATCTACACCATAATTATTTTCACAAGAATTTAAACATAATTTGAATTTTACATTATCACAACTTCTAATGCATTTTCTCCATTTTTTTTAATAATTCAATGAACAATTAAGGAGAAAAGAAAGCATGACAGACCATAGAAGAATCACATTTTAATCATACATGATTATAACCACTAGTTTATGAGATCTCAATAGTCAAAGTAGCCTAGCATAGAAAGAATTTTTAATACCTGGATAGGAGAAAAAGTTGTCAATGTATTCACCATAACTTCCTATATACCACCACAAACAACATTTCCACACCATCAGTATTAATTTAACTAACATCAATATTAATTTAACTAATCCCACACGGTGCATCTTGTAAATAATTTGAAGAGGCTTAGATTCTTTTTATACCTTATTTGAATTTCAAGAAACTTTCAAATAGAAAAGTTACTAATATCGTTATTCATCCAAAGAATTACTTATGATTTAGTGTATCAATGAATAGTGCAGATGACCATATCTAAAATGATAATCTCTTGAATCCTAGTATGACATAAGACTACATGTAAAAGACTTCACAATAAATTCAAAGGAGTTTACCCTTTCATTTAAAAGATAAAAAAACAAAAGAATTACAAAAAGGTAAGAAAACTAGGACTAGAGTGAGTTATTTGACATGTTTGTCCTTATGTCTCTAAAATTTTTAAAAGATCCTTTTTCCACAAATTCTTATCAAAATTGTGTCTTAGATATTATCTTACAATTATCAGTTGTTTCCTTTTGTATCACAGATTAACTCGAGAATATCTTCTTTTCAATTATGTTATAAGTTTTCGTTTCTTTTCAATTATGTTATAGATTTTCATTTTTTTTTAGATATTTTGTTTACAATTATTGTTCCAGATACACACATTAGATTTTTATTCAATCCAACTCATTGCAATAGAATCTAATGCGATAAATTTTGTAGAATAATATGGTAAGATCATCCTCTGTTCGACAAGTCAAAAACAAGGGATTTTTATTTGCAGAAATTAAAAGAGTATTTTCTTTTCAAAAGATGTGTGCAGAATTAAAGTTTACTTCTTTAGAATGCAACCAAGTCATCCAATAATATACATTAGTATGCTATGTGTAAAAATATACATTAGTATAAATAATAGTTAAGCCCAAATATACTCAATTAGATGAATCTCAATCAAAATAATGAAATTATTATTGACTAAGAATATCACAATTAAAGCATTTAATTCATCAATTATCATCAAAACTCTTTTGCTATGATCTATAGGGACTTAATGTACTGTTTAGGTTTTATTTGTAATTTTTATTATATTTTTAATTAAATAAGATAAAAAATTACAAGAAGATGAATAATTCATTTTTTTATTGTGAAAAATAGTGATAAATTTAATGATAATTAAAGACAACACTAGTGTGAGTTAATTATTAGTGAGTATTAAAGGTTATTTAGTGAAGATTAATGTAGAATTTAGAGGGCCTTACATAATTTGGTTATAAAAGTATGTACTTAAAATGCAATAAAATATATACATATATACACATAAATTTTGAAAAAAAAAATGAGTTTTTTCTTTGTGAGAACTAAATGGAGTTTTGAGATATAGAAACCCAAATTTGATCTTATCAGGTAACTTAGTGATCAATCCCCAAGACTTATGACTCACCTTGTCATCTTTCTTCTTGAGTGTGACAATCAACATCTTATGAGGGTAACTTAGTGATCAATCCCACAACTTATGACTTACCTTGTCATCTTTCTTCTTGAGTGTGACAATCAATATATTTCCCCAAACTGAATATCAAAATGGTCTTCCCTTCCATTTTCTCCTCTTTTATAGAGAGATTTATAAATATTAAAGTATCTGGTGTCAACAACATGGGCCTTAATTGTTGTTCTAGAGATACCCAAAAGTCTTGGATGGTATAAACATGATACACACCTTAAAAACCCTTACATCTAGTTTGGTAACATGTTTTGTGTCACCTAACATAAAGGAACATAGACCAACTAAGGTTTATTTATAGGACTTGATAATGATAATACGACCTTATGTCTTATTTACAGTTAACTTTGATATGTTGTTTATATATTTTTACCATTATGCCAAAACTTGTAGATAATAATAATGATACAATTATTTTTACGAGCATGGTAACCTATAAACACAAAAATCTAATTATAATTTAACTTACCCAGCTTCATCATTGAATAATTACTATAACCTACAACACTTTTCAACTACTTTAATTTTAAATTTAAACCTATAAGAGAATATTGAAGAAAAGATGTAAGTGTTGTCACTGAAATTTTTGTATCATTAAAATATTTTTTTTCAATTAACATTGTTCAATTAAAGAGAATTTAAGGACTTCATATTTTAACTAAAGATGATAAAAATCATTGTGATAAATAAATTTGAAAAGTAGTAAGTAATCTCTTTTAGTGAACTTTAAATCTGGAGTCATTATTTAAAAGGTGTAAACTTTAAACCTGATATGTAATAATGCTTCCAAGAGAAAATTTATAAATAATTTAAATAAGTAAGCTATTTAAGAAAAATTACCTTATTTTAAGTTGATGATATATATATATATATATAATATTATGTTGATTAATTAGCTAACGTAACATTTGCTTAGAATGTAGTAAATTGATAAGAATAGTAATAAGGAAAATAATTTCACCACAGGTTATTCATAGAAGTGGTGATAAAAGAACAACTTAAATTAAATTTTAAGTTATTCATAAATTTAGATATTTTTAATTAAAGTTTTATTAAATATTTAAATTTTTATAATTTTTAATTAAGTTTCTACTGTTTAATTTTTTTATTAATTGAGTGATCTAATCTGTTATTTTATTTATTTGTTTTTATGTGTTAAGAAAATATAAAATATTACAGTTTATATAATATAATATTATCAACAATAAATACTTTTTATTGTTTTTATTAAAATTATATTGAATGACGAGGTCATCATTGACCAAAAGACTGGACCATTACCAGAATGATAATTTTTTATTAATATGTTTTTAATAAAAACCAATAAAATTTATATGTGATTTTATATTAGTTACAATATTGTCTTATATTAATTACATAACTTTACATTTCTTTAATATAAAAAGACAAGTAAACAAAATAAAGAGACAAAATAACAAACACATCAGGTAACTAATATAAAATTTAAACGATAAGCATTTAATTAAAAAATATATATAAATTTTGAATACTTAAATAGAAAAAAATAGATATTCAATTAAAAATACCAACTTTACCAAGAACTTTAAAACTAATTAAAACTAAAAACCTAAGAAGATAGTTTTTATATTTTCTTGATTATATTTCCAGTTCTTTAATTTTATAATTTTTAATTAAGTTTCTACTGTTTATTTTTTTTATTAATTGAGTGATCTAATCTGTTATTTTATTTATTTGTTTTTATGTTTTAAGAAAATATAAAATATTACAGTTTTTTTACATAATATAATATTATCAACAATAAAAACTTTTTCTTGTTTTTATTAAAAATATATTGAATGATGAGGTCATCATTGACCAAAAGACTGGACCGTTACCAGAATGATAATGTTTTATTAATATGTTTTTAATAAAAAACAATAAAAGTTATATGTGATTTTATATTAGTTACAATGTTGTCTTATATTAATTACATAACTTTACATTTCTTTAATATAAAAAGACAAGTAAACAAAATAAAGAGACAAAATAACAAACACATCAGGTAACTAATATAAAATTTAAATGATAAGCATTTAATTAAAAAATATATATAAATTTTGAATACTTAAATAGAAAAAAAATGGATATTCAATTAAAAATACCAACTTTACCAAGAACTTTAAAATTAATTAAAACTAAAAACCTAAGAAGATAGTTTTTATATTTTCTTGATTATATTCCCAGTTCTTTTTAATGATATTTTTAAGACCTTTGTTTCTAAATGAATTTAAACATATACAACTTAGAAACATGTTTTTTTTTTTCTCCTATTATCAAAAGAGTCACAGACTTCACATTTGTGGGATGCTGACATATATTTAGTTCAATAACGAAAATATGTAATAAAGTAAGTAACGTGTTTAAATAGCGTGAAGATCAAAAGATTAATAAAAGCATAAAAAAAGTTTAAAAGTTCAATTGATAAATGAAAGAAGCAATTTTCAAATATTACAAAGTACTTTCTTAAAAGGAAAATATTACAAGACTGTTAAGGCAAACATTTTTCACGATTTAATAAACGATTTGATAAAATAACAAAAGGTAATGAAAATTAGCGACAAGATAATTTTGAATCGTCAATGATAAATTTACATAAGTGTCTTATTTTTATTTAGGCTACAAACAGTTATTTAGATATTTTAAAAAATAAACTAACTTATGTTTTCACTTTTCAGTTAACATTATTTTTTTTAATTTATTTCCAATGCTTTATCAGTCTGAATCAAGATAATACAATTATGAAATAATAAAACTATTTCAAAAAAGATATTTGAAAAAGTAGCAGATTTGTTATTTTATTTTTAATTTATGTGAAAAAAAAATCTTAAAATACACTATAGTAAAAAGGTTTGTTATCTGCTTATAATTTATTCATATAAACATTTTTAAGGTTTGGAATAATTTTTATGTTTTGACAATGAATTTGATAAAGGATAGAATGACTTTTGATACTATCTACATTTAATTATAAATAAAATTAACTACGTCCATATTTATTAAGAATAATGATTAAGTTATTTAGTATTTTTTATTAAGAATAATGATTAAGTTATTTAGTATTTTTTGTTTTCGCACAATAAAGTAATAATTATTCTCAATTATAGTTATTAAAAATAATATTTAAACTTAAAGAAAAAATATTATTAAAATATACTATTAAATAAGATTTATAAAATTGAATTTTGTTTATATAAACTCACTGCATAATGTATTTCTTATATTTATGTCCAAAGAATTTAGGCAGAAATATGTTTTTTCAACTAAACAGAAATATTAAATGGGAGAGAGAAATATATGTCAGTTTCAAAAAAAAACAATTTAATTCTTTTATAATCACTTTTTATTTTATTTTTTTTTGTTTTTTTTTTTGCAAGTGTTGCTTCTTATGTTTAAGGCATAAGCAGTTCTATTACAGATTAGTAAATTAAAATTTTCCAAATCTTTTTATTTTTGCTTCTTCCTTTTTATACATTAGAAGTGTAAATAATATTTCACTTCAGTCCTTCCGTTACTGATTTGCTTCAGTTGGATGTTATTCCATTATTTTTTACTTCGTTTTCAACGGCTAAAAGTTAATTAGGGACATTTTTATCAATTATGTCTGATGTGGTCAATTATTTTCTTCTTCAACAGAGAAAACTTAATATGTATTATTATTTTAACATTTTTATTGAGTAAACTGACTGTGATTGAAAGAAGTATGTGTCTAAAGTACTTAATAAAAATAGTGATAATCATATGAAGTAAAATAAACGAAGTGGGATAGAAAGAGAAATAGATTTGATTGGAAACACTCATACAATCAGTATTTATTTAGTGGTCCTTGCTGGCATGGTCTTGAAGTCCCTGAGTGCTGAAGATTATCAAAAGGGAGAAAATATAAGGTTGGTGATAATAATTGATATACAGTAAAATGAGTGATAAAAGAAAAAGGAAAATAGCATAAAATTATATATATTACCTTCAAAAAGATGGGTACCTACAGGATCCAAAACCTGGAGATAGAGATGAAAAGGAAAAAGAAGAGTTAATGAATGATAAAGATTTTGATGAGTGGAGAGAAGAGAGAATAGGAAGCGCATACTGGGATCTTTGACGGCGATTGTGGCGGCGCCAGCAAAATTACAGGAACCAGGGGCTTTGCCGGTCTTCTGATAGTAACTATTGAAAGCATAAGAAGCATGATTTAGAAGGGTGTTTGGGATGAAGCATGAGCCGCCGGGCAAAATGGGCCCACAGTCAGCTCCATGTGAGCATGCAAAGTCCAGCCCAGATTGGAGTGCCACTGGGTCAATTCTACCTTTTGCCAAACACCATGTATTTCCTTCCACACTCCCTACTGCTATTATTATGCACACTAACACCACACAAACCACCTTTCCTGACTCTCCCATTCTTCTCAACATCATACTCTTCCCTCACCCAAACCCACCTATTTATACTTATTAATCTCACAAATATACTTTTTTATTTTTTATTTTTCAACTATTTCTTCAAATCACCTCCTCTTCTCATTAATAATTAATTAATTAAAGTATTATTATTATTATTATTATTACTATAAATATTATTAATAATATAATAAAATTAATAAATATTATCATCATCATTATTAATAATATAATAAAATTAATAATATTATTGAAATTATTATATTATTATTACTGTTGATTTTATTATTATATTATTAATAGTATTGTTGTTATTATTATTATTATTATTACTATAAATATTATTAATAACATTATTGCCAGATATTATTAATATTATTAATATTTAAATAAAACTGTTGTTATTATTAATGATATTATTAATAATATTATGGTCATCATTATTAATAATATTATAAATATAGTATTATTATTAATTATAGAAATTATAATTATAATAATAATAACAATAATTATAATAAGAGTGCTAATAATTATATTTTCACAACATTGTTGCTCTAGCTAGTTTAGTGATAAATTCAGTTCTATTGGTGTATGTCGGACTTGGGTTCTAATCTTACCTGGTGGACATTGTCAATAATATTTTGATAATGTAAATAAAACTAACTAAAAAAATAGTAAAAATAATCTTAAAAAATAGATATACTAAAAATAAAAATAAAATATAAAGGTAGTAATAAAATTGAAAAGAAAAAAATTTAAATAATTTTTTTAAAACAATATTCGTTACATATGGAATAAATCCGTATATAAATTACATACGAATTTTCATCTGTATGTAAATTCGTATGTAAAATGAATACATACGGATTTTTGGCCATTACATACTGATTTTGCCTGTATATAATTTAAATTTTTTTTCTGTAGTGATAACTTATTGAACGTGTATGATCCTGTTGTGATGGAGTTGTGTGTCCATCCTTTGAAATATGACCGTGATAATATGGAAGTACAATCGACCAATCTTCTTCAACTCCAAGAGCTATGGGTATGACACACTTTTTAACCACTGCATGTAGTTGGCTTATAATGCAAATGCACCAAAAGCAAGAGTTAGACTTTTGATGAGATGGTCAACAAAATGTAACCAAATAATTTATCATTATGACGACTCCACCATCTTATTGTATAACAGGTTGATGAACTATTTGTTCATTACCCATATTGTCGCAGAACATGCTAAAATAACAAGATTGACTTGAATGACCTGAAAAAAGAATTTTAGGTTGAGTTGAAGAGGTGTGTGAATTGAAATTTCAAAGATTTTCACAAAATATGAAAAGAAATAATGAAAATCCTTTATCAAATCAATCAATTATATTAATTTTGAGTGCACAACACAAAAATCAGTTAATTGAATTGTAAAAACAATCAATTAAAAACAGTTGCAGAACAACAGAGCAAAGAGTCAATCAATTGAAAAACAAAAACAATCAATTGAAATTAGTGGTAAAGTACAATTGCACATAATCAATTAATTGAATCAAAAAAATAATTAATTGAACAATAAAATATACAAATACAGTAAAGCACTCCAAACAGTAAAAGAATCAAAATTGTGAATGTGAAAATTTGAGATTCTTTAAATTGAAAATCAATCAATTGAAACTGAAAAACAATTGATTGAAAGACTTGAAAAGAAACCCAATCTTCAAATTGCAATTAATTGAAGAATAGAAACAATCAATTAAAACCACTATTGACTGCACACTCAATCAATTAAACTGCACACTCAATCATTTTTGCAAAACCTTAAAGAATTACACCAACAGCAGGTACAATTGACTGAAATCCAAAAACAATTAGTTGATTTTTTTCAGAAATGAAAAATGACACAAATCAAATCAAATTCTAAAAAATATAATACGATATAATAAAACAATATCAAAATACCAAATGCAAATTACAAAAGGACAAAATTATGTAGAACAGAATAGACAAAATCATGACTGACCCCTTAAGTATTTTTCAGACACAACCACTATTGTTTCAACAAGTCTCCTGCATCATCCTCTACAGCCTCACGACAAATTCTTCCTCCACCCCAATACTCTCTTCCTGCACCATTTTTGAAATTTGAGAACCGGACAGCCTGACGTCCGATTCATAAATTGTTAACCGGATGGACTGGATGGGGGTGTCATCCGGTGGTTTGTAAGGAGCATTAATGTACTTGAAAGAAAAAAAGAAATGAAGAGTCTCTTCTTGTGCTTTTTTTGTTGTGTTTACTTCTCATTCCAATTTCCAACCCCAACCCCATCTTAAATGAAGAAAATGAAGAGTCTCTCCTCTCTCCTCACCAATTCATTGGTTCATTCATTGTGTTTCATAAAACTAAATTAATTTAATAAGGCAAATGAAGAGTCAAAGAAGAGTCTCCTTTGCTGCATTTCAGGAAGAGTGTGTCTTTGACTCTTCACTTGCCTTAATTAAATTAATTTAGTTTTATCAAACCAATGGACAAGAGAGAGGAGAGACTCTTTATTTAAGATGGGGTTGGGGTTGGAAATTGGAATGAGAAGTAAACACTACTCTTCATTTCTTTTTTACTTTCAAGTATTAATTGGGTGGTGATAGGTAACAGCTAACCAAGTCCTCTGCTCCTCACCAATCTGTCATAGTGAAGTTTAAAAAAAATTGAAAAAATGTGAACCGGATGACACCCTTATCCTTATCCGGTTCACAAATTTACAAACCGGATGAGGTCCACCCACCACCCATCAATTTACAAACCGGATGAGGTCCACCCACCACCCATCCGGTTTGCAATTTTTTTACCTTATGACAACCATACGGGGTGGCGTCCGGTTCACAACTTACAAACCGGATGGCACCCCCCATCCAGTCCATCCGGTTAACAATTTATGAACCCGACATCAGGCTATCCGGTTCTCAAATTTCAAAAAATGAGAACCGGAACAGAAACTTCAAAGTTGCTCAATAAAAGAAGGGTATTTGGATAATTTTAACAAGGGTAGTTGTGGAATTAAAATTTTGTACACGGTTGCAGGAAGAGAGTATGGGAGTGAAGGAAGAATTTGTCCAACCTCACCCCTATACAAATCTTGGCCCAATTACTAAGTCCAAAATTAAAACCTACACTACCTTGGCCCAAACTACAAGGCCTAGAAAAATCTATTCTAGTATTGACATTTTCATAATGACAAAAAGAAAATAAAAGGAAGCTTTAATATTTTTCTCTCCAAAAAAGAATAATGTTTTGATCTCCATTTTCCTCTTCCATTCTTTTAGCCATTGCATGAGTCATTAGTTCAATTTGTTCTTTTATGGATGACCATGTGTCTGATCACCAATAACAAAACACTTAAATAATCTAATTACACCAACAAAGAAAACATAGAAAAATATTATCACAATTACAAAAGAAGCACACATGAGAATCAACAATTTCACCACCTTAAAATGAAAATCTTAATAACACAAATGAGTGTTAGAAAACTTTTAAAAACTTAGAATGTATTTTTTTAAACATAAATGTATTATCTAAAAATGATAAGTTTTTAAAGTTTCAAAACCACATATTAAAAGCTAAGATTGAGGCTTTTAACAAATCATATAAGTATTTATGGATTATCCTTTTAAAATTAATTAATTTTCTTTTTCAATTTTAATGAATTAAGACAAGTTTTAATCAATTAAATTATTGAGATCAGATTTTCCAACTTTCTATTTTAATTAATTAAATAATATATAATCAATTAATTATATTATTTATAAAACCTTTTAACATAGTTTTTGTCTTTTCAAAATACATTTGTTTTTAACTCATGTTGATCTTATGAATAACTTCAACTCAGAAAATAATTATAATGAAAACCAAAACATACTAAAGCATTTATATATATTCATCTTCAGATCCTCATTAAAATGTCATCATTTTCTTTAAAACCAACTTTAAAACCATATATATTATGTTTTAGTTTTATTATTTGTAGAGGATTTCTGTTGGGTTTAGAATAGAGTGGATATTTTTGAGTGGTTGTTACATTTTCTACTCATTGTAAAATTAGTTGTACAATATTTAATATTTTTCTAAACTTTCTTTTCATTTTTTATTATAGGAAATAAACTTATGCATTAATAAAATAATAATGTTTAATTTTTTCCATTACAGTGAATAGTAGTCTATATTAATTATAATTAAATACATTGCAAAATTATTAATTGATGTGTAATTAATTTATATAAACCACAATATTCATTTGTATATATATTGAGTTTGATTTCTCATTCTTTAATTTCATGAACTCACATTTCTCTTTGCACATATGTCTTTCTTGTATTAAGAACCCATTGAAATGAATTATTAAATGAAATCAAATCAAATTAATATGACTTTTTTTTCTTAATTTATTAATTCAAATACAATTATATTACTTTCCATAATTCACTAATTATACTATTAAATCTTCTTCAATTAACATCAAACAGAGTTTAATTATATACATGATTTTAGGATATTTAAAGGAATTATCAGTCCATACTTTTTTTCAAAAACATCATATTAATAAAAGTAGTTTAATAAACAAATATATTCAATATAAAAATCCAAATAATTATTAAAAGCTATCAATTCTAAAGAAATTATTAATTAAATAAAAAAACATATTATTTTATATTTAGATAGTGAATGTTGGTATGCAAATTTGTACACCAGTCCATCAAATTTGATCGGGCAAGTTTGTGCGTTATAGGTGAGATGCCGGTTTTTAAATTAAAAATTAAAATAAAAAATAATTTTAAAAAATAATTTATTATATTATACTATTTAAAATATACAATAATATTGTATCTTAAACTATTAATATTTATAAATTGATTTTTAATTATTAATTATAATAAAATAAATTAACATATAAAAATAATAATTATTTTAATTTATTTAATTAAAAACATTAGTTAATTAAAAACTTAAAAATATTTATATGATTAAATATTTTTTTAATATATATATAGATAATAGTAATTTTTAAAAGTATAAATTAAAGAAACATTTAAAAGTAATAATCCTGAACCAACTTGTCCATTCATCTTCTAACAAATCAAGATTTTTAATCTAGTTGACTACAATGAATCAACCCACTTCATTTTTTACTGAGAAATAATAGACTGAATGGTTTTACTACCAGTATATTTCAACAACAATTTAAGTTATATATTATTTATACAACAAAATTAAGTTATAAAGAGTTCAAATTCTGATGAATATGTATCTAAAGAAATTATAAGAAGAATGTATATAATATATTTTTTTCCCTTTTTTTATTGTCATGTTTTAGGAAAGAAATGAATGATACATTTTTATTACCCGTGGTGACGCATTTCATTTATTTAAAGTTATATTTTATTAAGGAAATGAAATAAAATTATTTGAAAAAGATTAGACACACATGGATGTTTTATCTTGAATGAAAGTAACAAAATATGGCAGGGGAGTCAGAATAACATCATGGGTGGGACTCAGCTTCTTCTGTGAATACGTTGACCCGGCCCGTGACGTAAATCTTGTCACCACAATTACTGTGACGTACCAGATTGCGTAACAGGCGTTGACGTTAGAGTCTTTGCCTTCCACTTATTTATATTTTATAATGTTATTATAGTTCCCTACTTTTTCCTCTAGACTCCCTGACTCCTTTTCTCCACAGCCACCTTTTCCTCTTCTCTCTCCATGCATCAAGTCTACGCGCCGCCGTCCTCCGACGACGGAGGCAGTGGAGGAGGCATTGCCGCTGCCCATGCCAACGTGATCAAGATGGTTTCGGAGAATCCGGTGATCGTGGTCGGAACACGTGGGTGCTGCATGTGCTACGTGGTGCAGAAGTTGTTGCAGGGCCTGGGAGTGAACCCTCCTGTGTACGAGGTTGACAAGGGAGAAGAGGATGACGTGGCAAGTGAGCTGTCGAGGAATATTGTTGGAGACGGAGATGGTGGCGGAACGGTGCAGTTTCCGGCGGTTTTCGTGGGTGGGAAGTATTTCGGAGGGTTGGAGAGAGTAATGGCTAAACATATCTCAGGTGAACTGGTTCCTGTTCTGAAAGATGCTGGGGCCTTGTGGCTTTGACTATATATAGCCACCAAGTTTTTCTTTCTTACTTTTCCTTTTTTTTTTTTTTTTTATTTTTCTTTTTTTTTTTTTTATTATAGATAGTCAAGTTCTCTCTATATCATGAATATTATTATTAGCGTTTATCGTTTTTAGAGCCAGAAATTGAGCTTAGTCCAGAACAATATGTAGACTCTTCTCCATCAGCTTTTGTTTTGAATTTATGTTCCTGTCGTGTTGGGAAAGGAAACATGTGTAATCTGCAGACGGAGAGACAGGAAAAGAGGTTTTGTACATTCTGTTTGAATGGATAAAGAGTATCTTGTGTGTTTGCAGAATTGATGTTGATAGTAATGGTGGTGAGATGATGGTTTCCTTCATTGTTCTTGGTATATAAATTATATAAATGTATTTTAAAAAAAAATTATAAAGCTTTTGAAACTTGTATTTAGATGACCCTGAAAAAATTATCAAATATATGTAAATTAATTGCATGAGGCTATTTTACTAAATCATCCCTGGTTTCAAATTTTTGGTTCTTATTTTACTTAGATTTTTTTCTCTAAAATATACATAAGGTTTTTCTATCAAATATATCACTATATAAAAGCAAATTTTGTCAAAAATATTTATATTTGAAAATCAGTTTTCAAATAAATCCTTGAATTTGTCCTTTTTTAATGATCAACACTATCATTTACCTCTTTCATGCATCTTTATTTACACTATTTAGAGTAGTTGAGAGTTTTTTTAAGTAGTGCAGACGCATTGGAAGTTAAACGTTGTTACTGTCTCTTAATGCAAGGTAACAATGAGCTTATTTTTCGCCGAAATAGAGTATGTTAATATATAGCATAATCATATAGTTTTTACCTATAAAGTGTAAGTTGACAGTGAAAAAGACTATTATTAAGATAAAGTCTACGATATAATTATCGATTTATTAATTTTTTATTGAAGAATAATATAGCAAGCTGGTTAAGTTGGATCTACTCTTCTCTTTAAAATGTGTTTGGAAATGATGAGTTTGTAGGATTTAAAACAAAATTTAGGGGTAAAAAAAGTTAGAGCGAAAAGTGAAATTATTTAAACAATTTAAAAATAAAAATACATTGAAAGGTAGATTTTATGTATCATTAATATTTATTTAACATTTTTAATATTATTTTTATAATTATTCATTATTAAATGAAAAAAATAAAAACATTTATAATCGATTATTGTCATTTACAAATTAAGCCAATTTGACTTCTTCAATATCATATTTTAAGGCAAAGAGCGACAATTGTAGTAATAATGTGTTTTTGTGAAAATTGGTCAACAAAAAGTCTTGTAAATTAAAAAAAATGTTAATAAAAAAAAATTATGAGTTTTATTTTAATAATATTAATGATTTAAATTTAAATAAATAAATAAAATATATTATATCAATACAATCCATTTTTAAGATGATTATCAAGAAAACATATATGCTCCACTTTTTATGATTATTATCATATAACTTTCATCCATTGCTTATGATAAGATTAATTAAAGGTATTAATGTTTCCTGTGATTAAAAAGTTAATGTTTTTGATATATTTATTTAAAGAAATGTTAAAACAAGTGAAGCAAATTGAATTGAGTTTAAATAAAATATAAATGAGACTTATAAGATTTAGAAAAGAATTAATTATAAACAAGTTAATATTAAACTTTCTTAAAACGTTAAAATTAACCAAACAATCGAAAGAAAATGCAAGACATAAATGCTTATAGCTTAAAATTAAAAATGCTAAAACCTGAAAGATTATATTACACTAATAAATGATTAAAGAATAGATAATAATAACTCAAATGAAAAGAAATTACTAAAGCAAAAGGAAAAAAAAAAAAAAAAAAAAAAAAAATTACTAAAGCAAAAGAAAAAAAAAAAAAAACAAAGAGAAATGAAAATGTTAATTACCAAAAGTATAATTTCCGATGTTTATGTATTATTTTTTCATTTCTAGGCATTACACTGTTTTTAGTAAATATTGATTCTTACTACAAAAGTCTATATATAGACGACCAATTCTACCAGTTGTTAATCTTTACAATTGTCATTTGAAAATTTTACGCTACACACAAGTATCATCCCACTTGTCATTATCCATGTCTTCGTAACAATCTCATTAATTTGAATAACTCTATTTTTATTTGATTCTAAAGCGAATTAAAAAAAATACAGTCTTTTCTAATTTAATTAAATAATTAAAATTATAACATTTTTATTTAAAATTTATTTTTTAATTTTTTTATTATACAAAATTATCTATTAAATTATTATAATTAATTTTATTTAAAATATCTTTTTTAATAGACTATAAAACTAATCTGTTTAATCTTTATTGAGATATTGTTGATCTTAAATAATATTTTATTAGTTTAATTTTGAAAAACTTTTTTCAGCTGTAGCAACTTATACTGCAATTGTTAACATTATTCTATATGCTATATATACATTTGAAAAATAATTTATTCTTTTTATATAATTAAGAATGTCAATTGCTTTATCATTTTTCAATCTTTTAATCTCTTTTAAGATATTTAATTTAGAAAATAAATCTAACCCATCAAAATCCAACAAATTATCATTTTTTAAATACTTTTCACAATTTAAGCATTTTTCTTTTAAAGTACACAACCCAATGACTTTAATTTTTTAATACTAAATAAAAAACCAAAAATATCTCCATATATTTTAAATTGTTGAAATCTATTTTGAAGTGTGGTAATTGCTTTATCTACAATATATAAAAAATAATCAATTCAAAATGATTATTGAGGTGATTTCATTACTTTATTCTTAATATTTTCATCAAATTGTTTTTTTTATGACTGGTTCTTTTTTCACAAAACTTAGGACTCTACATCCATTTCATAAGCAATTTCTTTGACAAAAATAAATGCATTTTCAAATCCGTTTTCTCTATATGTTTCAAAAAATGAAAGAAGACAATTTAGTTGTTCAATAGCCATATTAATACACATTTTTTTATTGTAAATTTTTAGTAACCGAGTTAACCGTAAATAATATATCATACCAAATACTCATGCCTAACAAAAAATTAAAATTTTCAAGTTCATAAGTTGCTAAACACTCAACTTCACTTTTTATGTTAGGATCATCATTAGTTTCAACTAGTTCAAATAAATCATCTCTTATTTATAGAGTTTGAAATCTTATAGCTTTCACACTTTCAACACGACTTTCCCAACGTATTTGTAACAATGATTTAAGAGTTAAGCTATGTATATGATTTTGTAAAATTTTCCATCTTTTTGTATGAGAAGAAAATAAAGTATATATACGTTGCAACACTCCAAAAAAAGATGTACCTATAGGACAAGAGTTAGATATATCACAAAGTACTAAGTTTAGACTAGTACAACCAATAATATTAAACAATTTACAAAAAAAAAACAGAATATTCTATCTAAATGAATAAATGAGCCATCTTCTTTTATGTTTCTTCCCATTAGACAATTTTTGTATGTAATATGATACAGAAAAGTGTCTTGAGTATTTATCTTTTGGAAAATCTATATAAGTTATTCTAATAGGGCCTTTTTCTACTAATAAGTCTCTCAATTTCGTATCAATATCCTTCCATTGACTTGGATCATATATATTTTTAATACTAGAATCATTTTGTCTTGCAATTTCATTATCGTTATCCTGAGTTTGAGAATCAAAATTATTATCATGAGTTTGAAAATCAAAATTATTATCTTCCTTGACTACTTTATTGTTGTATTCACCTATATTTATATTATTAGCTTCACCTATATTTATATTGTTATTTTCTTCATTCAAAGAAGACACCTATATTTTCTAATTCATTATTTTGTTTATTTTATAAACTTATCCATAGTCTCTTTTTGTGATTCAACCAAAAGTTAAACTCTTCTCTTTTTTTGAAGTTTTGAATAATCTGATTCAAATATTCTAGTTAACACATTTATATATTTTTATATAAAATTAAAAACTATAATATATATCACACTGAATATAACTTATAACTATATAAAATGAGACTAAGTTAAAAATATAAAACTTGATTGTAAAGACAATGAACTCAATGTTAGTATCTTGTCTTGAAGTCTCAACTCTCCTACTATCTTTAGATCCTGTCCTTTGGTAAGTCTTTAAATATAATTTATAAATTTTAAATTCTCTTCCTTAAATCAGCACAAATTATTTTAAGATTAATTAGACAATAATGAAAAAAAAATTGAGATCAATTCATCAATCTGATATGATTTTTACTTAATAATAATGCACTAAAAAGGAGCAAAAGTGAACAGAAACGCCTCCTCATTCAATCTACCTCTCCAAGTCTCCAAAATCAATCTACCTCTCCAAGTCTCCAAATAAATGTAAAGATAATGAAGAGACAGAGACAGTGGAAGGAAGAAAGATAAATGAAGGAAGGAGAGAAGTGCAAAAGTCAAATAATGGAAGGACATATAAAAAAATGATGTGAATCTGTTTGAAAATAAAGAATAGATAGAAAATTAGAAAGTTTTGATACATAGGATTCCTTGACTGTTCAAATTTTTTTTTAAAAGGTATTATTAATTTATTATAAAAAAGTTTGAAAAATACTATTCATTAAATAATATTTATAGTATCAATATAAATTTAAAGTCATTAAAGAATATTTATAACACCAATGTAAACTTAAAGTCAGTTAAAGTATTTTAAATTTTTAATTAAAGTTTTTTTAGTATAATTTTAAAATTAAATAATTTTTATTTTATAGGTTGATTTATGTGCTTGGGCCTTGAATCACCCCTGTTGATGAGCAACAACAATAAATTCAATAATTCTTTATTAGTACTTAATTTATAATTTTGGGATCTGTATCTTCATAATTTACTCATTCATTGTTAATTCTTTTCTATTAAGAGTTTTATCTATAGATAATTATAATATCATTTTCTTAACAAGAATAAATGTTCCCAATAAAATGTTATTTGAATCGTTTAAGTAAAAGTCACATTCTTTTGAATATAATACTTTCCTTAGTTATTTACCAAATTTTCTTTACTCAACTCATTTCACACGTTGACTTCTTGTTCAATATATTATTAATCCATAAATAAAATCAAACCATATATTAAATGCAAATCCATCATGACAATATCCGTTAAGGGTGCTTGAGAATCTCAACAAATCAAATTTTGATTACTCCTTCTTCTTCCACCAGGAAATTAGTTAACCAAATATCTTCCTTTACAAACAACATTTCATCATCTTTAAGAAAATCATTCTCCTCTCCAATCCTTAAAGCTGAAATTCTAGACTTTAATAGTGTCGAATTTGCTCATATTTTAAGTCTAGAAGAAGAATCAAAGAAAATATAGAAAACTTAGTTATTGATGTTAGTGCATTAGAGGTCTAGTTAACACTAGATAGTCCGAGGCCTCATTAGACGGTCTTATGTACATAAGCATTTAAATGATTTTGATGATAACAAATATTCTAAGTCATAAATTGTTGACTGACGAAATTATTTTATTTGCAGTAAAACGCAGCTCAAATGCGTTAGACAATCACAATGTTTGAACGCATTAGATGGTCTACCCTCATTCAACGTATTAGATGATTAAGTGATCATCAACACGTTATACAGTCTAGTCTTTGTCAAAGCGTTAGATGATCTAGTCTTCGTCAAAGCGTTAAACGGTCTAGTCTTATCAAGTGTTAGATGATTTAGTCTTTGTCAAAGTGTTAGATGATTTAGTCTTTGTCAAAGTGTTGGACAATTTAATCTTTGTCAGAGCATTAGATTTTGTCAAAGTGTTAGACAATTTAATCCTCATCAAAATATTAGACGATATAGCCTTCGATAAAGTGTTAGATGATCTAGTCTTCGTCAAAGTGTTTAGATGTGATGATCTTTGTCAAAAAGTTAGATTGTGTAGTCTTTATCAAAACATTAAACAGTCTAGTCTTCATCAAAGCTTTAGATGGTCTAGTCTTCGGTCAAAGTGTTAGATGATAGTCTTCTTCTACGCATTAGACGGACTCTCAAGCTATGAGTAACAGATAATGTGTTTTTTATTTTTTAGTGATTCTTACTACTTCGTTTTTGGTTATTAAAATAAGTTTAATATTAATTAAACATTTTTGAAATCAAAGTTTAAAATAAATGTTTAGAAGTTTTATGAAACTATAAAGTTTTCAAACTTGCTATGAAAAAATATTCTTTAATATATTGTGTGTAAATCTTGATTAAATGTTCTTCAAATTAAAAATCATACCATTGTTAATCTATGAAATATTATATTTGCTTTTGAATTGTTTCCTTTAACAAATTAAGCTTTGCATAATTAATTTAGATCAAAAGTTTCTTTGTAAAACTTTGACAACAAGAATTCAAAATTATGTTGAGATGTGTTTTATGCAAAATGTCAACTCTTGTTGTTTCAAGCTTTCAAAATGCAAAAATTTTTTTAGTGGATCCTAATAGATCCACCAAATAATAAAGCAGTCATAGGAATCAAGTGGGTCCATAACAAACTAGACAAACAAGGTAGATTGTGAGAAACTAAACTAACCTTGTGACCAAAGGTTCCTCACAATAAGAAAATATAATTTTATTGAAACTTATGCACGATAACTTAGTTTAGAAGCAATACTTATTTTACTGTCATTTGCTATCTTCAATAACATGAAGTTGTATCAAATGGATGTGAAAAAATATATTTTCTAAATCATTTAATAAATAAGAAATTGATGACTTAAAAAGTATAAAAGTCAATTTTATTTTTTATTCATATTATTTATTTATTATTATTAAAAAAAAGAGTTAAAAAAATACAAATTATTGTAGTTAATTTTTTTTTGTCCATATGCATCCCAAAGTTTTACCTTAAACTAAATTGGCTCAGCACATAAATAAGTAAAGTTTGAAAAGTGTCTGAACAATTGAACATATTTTCTCTGTTCTTCTTCGCTAGCCAGCTTGAAAAACATGAAAAGAAAAGTCCCACCATTTTTCTTTAGAAACTTTCTTCTTTTTCCACTCTTCCAAATTATCAATTTTTTACTTTTATTTCCACCCTTTTATGCACAACCAAACTCAGAAACGTAAGGACCATAAACTATTTGCATAAAAAATTTAACGTTAATTATAAATTTTAAAGATGATATTTCTAGATCATTTTTACTCTTAATTGAAGTGTAAAAAACAAGTTATTATTTTAAGTTATTTAACGCAAATGCTTTATTATTATTTTTATTAATAAATGATGATATATTATAATATTTTTATATAATTACTTTAAAATTTGAATTATTTTAATTGAGTAAAAAATTTGAAGGCGAATATTTATTAAATTTCAAATAAAATTAGAGTTTAAACCGGTTCGAAAATTCAAGGAGAGGTGAACCCGGTTATTTCCCTTTTAAACGGTTGCTTTATTACCACGCTGTGGTCCCGTGGTTACAAATTTGAACTATAAAGAAGTGAAGAAACAACTCTATTCTTGACTTCTCTTTTGTGTCTGTGATCCTTCCTTTTCATTTCCCTCGCTAATTTTAAACCGCCTCAAAAGAAAAAGTTAAACCAATAAATAATAATAGTAGTTGTTGTTGTAGTAGTAAAATTTCTGAAAATCCAGGCATAAAGGGAAGCACGGAAACGGAGAAAGAGGGAAGAAAAAAGTGCGAACCCCGAGAAAGGGTGAAAGATGCTCAAGCTTTTCAACAGAGGCAGGGATAGCCCCGCCGACTCGTCACCGCCCTCCTCCACGGTCGCCGCGCCGTCGTCCTCGTCGGCGTCTCCAGTCACCGGCCCCGCCAGACCCATACGCCTCGTCTACTGCGATGAGAAGGGGAAGTTCCGCATGGATCCGGAAGCCGTCGCGACGCTCCAACTCGTCAAGGAGCCCATCGGCGTCGTCTCCGTCTGTGGTCGGGCGCGACAGGGCAAGAGTTTCATCTTGAATCAGGTAATTATTCTATTCCAGTGAAAATCTTCGCTGTTGGAGTTTAGGGTTTTGGAGTGTAGTGTTGCATTTAGTAATTAGGGTTTTGCTACGTTGATGTCTGTTCCGTGGGATAACCGTAGATTGTTTAGTGGTAATGGTGTTTATGTTTCTGACTATTGTGTATCTGGTTTTGATTAATTTTGGGACAAACGTAGTTTTTTTTTTTTTGTGGTGGTCGCGGTGATTTTTGTTATTTTTGAACGCGAAATTCGCAACCTAGTTGGAAGGTTTGGGAACTGTCCTTGATTGGTTAGTAGTCCAATGACTACAGTGGAAAGTGTGGCTTTGTGATTTTGAGAGTGTCTGCTCATTTGCGTATCGTGTGCAACAATTAGTTTGTGGATTACTGTTTCCGTTTGGTTCGAGTTGTAAATTTAAGTGCCAAATTCTATTGCATGTGGAAGATAAATGCTTTGGTACTTCTTTCTGCTCCATATTATTGTTTACTTACAGAACTGGGAATATTTTTTAGCGTATGAGAGACTGTTTTTTTTTTCTCAATCTGAGATTCAATGTTTCCGCTGACATCATTTCTGCAAGTCTTGAAATATACATTATAAGATTTTGTTATTATAATATGTATTATGGATTTTGGGCTTATGTTTTTATTTTTATTTTTATTTCAGCTATTAGGAAAGAGTAGTGGATTTCAAGTAGCATCAACACACAGGCCTTGTACCAAAGGGCTTTGGTTGTGGAGTACACCTTTGAAAAGGACTGCTCTTGACGGAACAGATTATAATCTCCTGCTATTAGACAGTGAAGGAATAGATGCTTATGATCAAACCGTCAGTTTTTCAGCTTTCTAATCATATATTCTTTTTCACATGCATGTAGTCGATTTCTAAACATTGCTAACTTGTCTTACTCAGCAATTTGGTTACTACGCAGGGTACATACAGCACCCAGATATTCTCACTGGCAGTTCTTTTATCTAGCATGTTCATTTATAACCAGGTTGGCACGGCCTATTCAAACCTATACATTCTGTCTAGAATGTTCATTTGAATCTGTTACATCATGAAGCTTTATTCTCTCTTTTTCCAACTTTTGTGGATTTGTCTGAAATTGGAATGCTGATGCTACTTTTTTTCCCAGATGGGTGGTATCGATGAGGCTGCCCTGGATCGTCTCTCCCTGGTCACCCAAATGACAAAGCATATTCGTGTTAGAGCATCTGGAGGAAAGACTTCTGCATCTGAGCTAGGACAGTTTTCCCCAATTTTTGTTTGGCTTTTAAGGGTAGGTTGTGTACAATTGGACATGTTAGGCAAAATTGTCATAATATTGTAGTTATGGTGGTATCTTAGCATGCTGTAGCTGTGTTGTATATTCTCGTTTTTTACTTCATTAATTGTCAACCCTCGTGCTGGCAGGACTTTTATTTGGACCTAACAGAAGATAACAGAAAAATAACTCCCCGTGATTATCTGGAACTTGCCTTGAGGCCTGTTGAAGGGAGTGGAAGAGATATAGCAGCTAAAAATGAGGTACCTTTCTGCTTCCTTTTTTAGTTATTCAAAGATGCAATTTAATTATCTCACTACTGTTTGTAGGATTCTTATTAATTGTGTTAGTAGTCTTGTGTGCTGGGCTTCAATGGTAATATACTCATTCTCCTTGCGTTGTCATTTCTTCTCTCAATAATCCCCTTTTCAATAACATTATTAATAATACGTTGATTTGTTTGATTTGTTTCTCTTTGAATTCTTAATTCTATCTTCCCATTGCCTTTAGAAACAAAGTGTCATAGTCTAGTGGCAAGCTTTATTGAGCAACAATAAATTTAAACATCAGATATCAATAAAACATAATGAACATGAATTAGAAACCAAAATTCATATTACATTAATTAAGTTAGTTCTGGGATTCCTCATCCCTTAACGACAGAAAATTCAGACTTACATGGTAAGTTGAAAAGAGAAGTATAAGAAATCATGTAGAACTCCATGAGAAATTGATGAGCCTGCAACCTGATTCCTCAATGATTGTAGTTCTGTAAGTCTCAATGTCACGGTGAACGAGAGATCTAGGGAAATATTTCAACTCTAACTTTCAAATCTGTACAAGATTGCTACACCGTTGCTAATGCATGGTTCACATTTTTCATGTTCATTTAAGTATTATTAATGCACATTAGTCTGGAACTCTATCAAATCTGGTACTAGTGTGTGATAAATACTGCTTCGATTGTTGGTGTTCTCTAATATGTATGGTCAGTCATTCCCCATTCATTGAGTTAATGCTTACATAATCTTGCGAATTTATAATTACAGCCTCTCCAATGACTGAATATTTGACTAGGTTTATTCTTTACTGACTTGTTTAATCATAAATTCTTAGCAACATTTTAGCACAAGCCATTAAATCTTGGGGCTTGAAAATAATTTCTCACTTCGAATCAATTAGGATATTATTAATCTTCTACTCCTGATCCTATGTTAAAAATTCCATTGATTTGGCATTCTTCCAGGTATTGAATGTTTTCCAACAAAATTTTGTGCTATGGTTACTTTCTGGATATATTTTTCTTTTACTTCCTGTCATTCTGACTTACAAACTATAATTTTTTGAAAATACATTTTGCAAGATGTTTAGGTATATTGGAAAATGGCAAATATGAACTTTATTTTCCCTGGAATAATTATTTTTCTGACAAAATCAAACAACAGATTCGGGATTCCATTCGAGCTTTGTTCCCAGACAGGGAATGCTTCACTCTTGTGCGACCTTTGAACAACGAAAATGAGTTACAGCGACTGGATCAGATATCAGTAAGTAATCTATCAGCTGACATTCTTTTGTTGTCATTGTGTTGCATCTTTTAACCTTTTGACATTTTATATTATGCAGCTTGGAAAATTAAGGCCTGAATTTCGATCTGGGCTTGATGCATTGACGAAGTTTGTTTTTGAGAGAACAAGGCCAAAACAAGTTGGTGCAACTATGATGACTGGACCTGTCTTGGTTGGTATAACAGAATCTTATCTGGATGCGCTCAACCATGGTGCTGTGCCTACAATTTCTTCCTCCTGGCAGGTTAATATTAAATCTTCAAATTATTACTTGAGTTCGAGAGGAACCGGTTTAACTGTATCACATAAAGAATGATACAGAATTCAATGGACATGTTTAAGGTCTTAGTTTGGTCAAATTGGTTATAAAATGTCACTTTAGTGACTTGTTGCAATTGCACAATATTTTTAACCATCCAAGGAAATAAGATGCTTGAGAAAACACTAATCATTCATTTTACGTGCTTATAAATCGTAATTGACAGTATCTGGAAGTTGATGTTCAATTGAGGAAGTTTCTTTTTATTAATTGTTCTAAATTGTATGCTGCTTTTATCCCCTTTCTTTTAATGTGAATGATTACTTTTATCTACCATTTGAAGTAATGTAGAGTTTTTACCTACTAGAACGTCATTTGTTCTTCTTACCAAGTATATTTTATCTGTTAATAAAAGGAGAAACATGACATTATTCAGACATTTTTGTAAAATATAAAATGTGATAATATTACAGCATGTTTTTTTCTTGACTTTTTTTTGTTTTCTAAAGCACTGGTTTTATACTTCCTTTGTTGTTGCCTTGCAGAGTGTTGAAGAAGCGGAGTGTCGTCGGGCATATGATTCTGCTACCGAAGTTTATATGTCTTCTTTTGAGCGGTCAACAGCCCCTGAGGAAGTGAGTAATCTATTCTATCTGCTTAAAGTTAATAATGATTATAGTTGTTCTTTCTAATGGTAATACTTGTTTATAGGGTGCTTTGAGGGAAGCACATGAACTTGCAGTTCAAAAGTCAATGGCTGCTTTTAATGCTAGTGCTGTAGGAGTTGGTTCAGCAAGGAAGAAATATGAGGACCTTCTTCTGAGATTCTTCAAAAAGGCATTTGAGGTATTGTGTATGTCAGAGCATGAGTGGGATTAACTGATAAACTTTATGTGAATAAGTTATGTGCATGTTAGCTTATAATTTGTTGCCTCAATTGTCTTGTCTCCCTCTCCCCTCTTTTTGTGGTTGGGGTAATAGCCTGGTTGGTGGCAGTTTATATTACCTGCAATGGGGATGTTTTACTATCATTTGAAGAATGTGATTGCCTGTGGGGTCATTTGCTTATAAATTCTTGACCGGTTTGTACAATAATTGGACGATATATTTTTTACCCCATCTGATCCCTCTGGTTTATTGAAAGAACCATCTAGCTTATCTACTTTAGAAAGCAGAGACAAATAAGACTGTAAGCTACCTGGATGCATCTCATGTAATTGGCTTGCCTTTGATCTACTTCTGTTGTAGGATTTAGTGGGAGAGTTTCAGATAGCCTGCTAATCACTATTTTGAACGGAAAATTGCTTGGTGCTTCTTTATATCCTTTTAGGGTTGGAATGTAGTAACATTTTGTCTGTACAAAACCATTATCATTCATTTCTGGCAGTATTGGAAGTTATGGAATGGGGTTGGGGGGAGGCAAAATTTATTTTTGTTCCTCTTTTGTTGAACATCGTTTAGTAAATGTTGCATTGTATTAAAGTTTTATGAATCATTGGGAAGTGAAGATAACCTGTTATTGAGTTTAGGGAAAATATATACGAGTTCCATGTTTATAATTTACCGTAACAATATTCAGTTGTGGTTATTTAAATCCATTCTGGTAAAGGCTAATTAAGGCAGTTTTAAAATAAAGTAATTTTGGTCCTTCCCTCCTTTTTCTTTTTCCTCGAACCTTTAAATTGTTATTTTTCTATCAAATTATTTTTGTGGTTTATGATTTGGGATATGAAAGAGTTTTAGAAGTATATCATAACTCATAATTAGTGGAATCCCAATAGAGATCCAATCCAATCAAATCAACAAAGGGATTTGTAGTTCTAAAAGTATGGGAGTATGACAGTGACAGTCATGAGCTCCCTGTCCCAGCCATGGAGGTATCCTTCTAGCCCAAGGCATAGAGCCTCCAATTTCAGAAACTAAGGGACTTAGTTGGCTTATTAAGACTGGGGGGATCTTAATCACATGGTACAAATTAAAGGGATCTAAAGTGCAATTATGTTTTAAGTATATGTGTCTGTACGTACACCTAACATTTTGTCATTGTAAATATGTATGCAATTGTCTGTTATTCATTTGATGTTTGGGTTTGAGGCTGTGCTGCATTGCTTTCTATGTCGTATTAGATGTTACTAATGTATTGGTTAACAGGATTATAGGAGGAATGCATTCATGGAGGCAGATCTGCAGTGCTCAAATGCCATTCAGTCTATGGAAAAGAGGCTGAGGGCAGCTTGTAATGCTTCTGATGCAAAGATTGATAATGTTGCTAAGGTAATTGCTGTGCTCCTAATGGCAAATATTGATCATGTTGCAAAAATAAGGTGGCTTTATTGAAAAGATAAGGTTCTATAATGTATTTTTTGATGCAGGTTCTTGATGCTCTTTTATCTGAATATGAAAAAACTATTCAAGGTCCAGGGAAGTGGCAAAAACTTGCTGTTTTCTTGCAACGAAGGTTTGTTAAAATGTCTATCTACCAAATTTTCTATTTGTATATTTTATCTTTCCAGTGACCTTTTCTAAATTAATTTCCATGTTGCTGCTGTCAACAGTTTTGAAGGCCCCGTGGTTGACCTTATCAAGAGGCTAATAGCTAAAGTTGAATCAGAAAAGAGTTCTCTTGCTTTACAATGCCGCTTGATTGAAGATAAGATGGCTCTTTTAATGAAACGGTTGGAAGCCAGTGAAGGTGAAAAATCTGACTACATTAAGAGATATGAGGATGCCATCAAAGATAAGAAGAAACTAACTGATGAATATATGAATCGAATAACTGATCTGCAAACTAATCGTCGATCACTGGATGAAAGGTACTCTAGTTTATTGAAAACACTAGATTCTACCAAGCAGGAATCAATGGATTGGAAAAGAAAATATGAGCAAGTCTTATCAAGGCAGAAAGCTGAAGAAGATCAAGCTAGTTCTGAAATAGCAGCTCTCAAGTCCCGAAGTGGTGCTGCTGAAGCAAGGTTGGCAGCAGCAAAGGAACAAGCTCAGTCTGCTCAAGAGGAGGCAGAGGAGTGGAAGCGAAAGTATGATATTGCCATTAGAGAAGCAAAATCTGCTTTAGAGAAAGCATCTATTGTGCAGGAGCGCACAAACAAGCAGACACAGTTGAGGGAAGATGCTTTAAGAGAAGAATTTTCTGCAACTTTGGCTGAAAAAGTGCGCTCTCCCTCTTGAAATTCCTGCTAATTTCTTTTATATCTTTCACCTAGTATTCCTATTACACAAAGAGATCTGTAATGGTTTGCAAACTTGAGTTCTTATCTGTTACTCCTTGCTAACTGTGCAGGAAGATGAAATAAGAGAGAAAACCGCAAAATTTGATCATGCTGAGAAGTGTTTAACAACCCTGAATTTAGAGTTGAAGGTGAGATTCTTGGCTTCTAAGAAGTGTTCCACAGAGCCTATTATAAGTGCTCTCAGCAAGACGAGATTTATGTTGTGCATTTATATAATGAATTCTGTTTTATATTCTTGATGCTTGTGCATTTCTTATTTTATTGTGGCCCTGCACCTGAAATGCTACTTCCCAACTTCTCTTTCTTTTTGCTCTCTTGATTTCTGATCTTATGTTGCATCTTCGCTTAAGACTTTAGAATTCTACACTCAATTATATGCATGTTTAGTCTTTTTGGGACTAAGTGCGTTATCTGACCTTGCAGGCTGCTGAATCAAAGATAAGAAGTTATGATACTGAAATATCTTCATTGAGGTTTGAAATTAAAGAGTTGAATGAGAAGTTGAAAATTGAAAATGCTAAGGCCCAATCATGTGAGAGGGAAGCAATGGTTTTACAGCAGGAGAAGAACCATCTAGAGCAGAAGTATCAGACTGAGTTCAAAAGATTTGATGAGGTCCAGGAAAGGTGTAAAATTGCCGAAAAAGAAGCTGCCAGGGCTACTGAAGTGGCTGATAAAATGCGGGCTGAAGCAGGCATGGCTCAAAAGGAGAAGAGTGAGATGCAGAAACTGGCAATGGAAAGACTGACACAGATTGAGAGGGCTGAGAGGAGAATTGAAAGTTTGGGGAGGGAGAAAGATAATTTGGAAGCTGAATTACAGAGAGTAAGGGATTCGGAGAAGGAAGCACTTACCAGAGCTGTGAAACTAGAGGAAAAGGTGCAACAGAGAGAAAAGGATTTAGAAGCCCTTTTGGATAAAGACAAGACCCACAGGCGAAATAGTGCACAAATTCTCGAACAACTTCTGGAAACAGAACGTGAAGCACATGCACAAGCAAATAACCGAGCTGAGGCTCTCTCTCTGCAGTTACAATCTGCACAAGCCAAAATTGATTCTCTCCATCAAGAGTTGACTAAATTTCGACTGAATGAGACTGCATTTGACGGTAAGCTAAACACTGCTTCCCATGGTAAACGTCTCAGGGTAGATGACGACTTTGGTGATGACATGGATGTAAGCCCAAGAATAGCAAAGGTAGCTAAGAGAACTAGGAGTACATCCAGTCCTCTCAAGTACACACAACCAGAAGATGGTGGTTCCGTCTTTGAGGGTGCCGAAGAAAATCTTAGTCAGCGAACAGGAGAGGAGGATTATAGAAAGTTTACCGTCCAGAAGCTTAAACAAGAGCTGACAAAGCACAACTATGGTGATCAGCTGCTGCGACTGAAGAATCCCAACAAGAAAGATATCATTGCTTTGTATGAGAAATGTATTCTTCAGAAGTCGTAGCAAATTATCGCCTTATCTGGTTCGTCTAAATCTCGTTCATTCCATGGTTGTTGACATGTAGACTAGAAATATTGTGTGATAGTGACTTTCTGAGTGGTTTTACATTTTTGGGTGTCTGCTTGAGTTTACTAGAAATGATTATTATCATACAGGCCATACTGAATTTTGATGGCCCGATCTTTTATTTGTTGATTGGTTGAGTCAGTTGTGTTTATACACCTGTATAGATTTTTATTTTTGTATTTATATCAACATTGCTTGCATATTAGATGGTGAGATACATTTAGGTTGAAACTAGACTTGCGTGTGCCCAACTCTATGGAGTGATTGTTTGTGAAGTACAGATTGAAAATAATTGGTCAATGGTGTGCGCTCTCGTTATCCCTATCCGGATACTTTTGCATGTCTATTTTATTGGAGAGAATTTGAATAATTATAAAGCAGATGAATTGGGTTTTTCTGAGAAAGGAAAAGTATTCTTTGAGTCCAATTTTTTCTTACATTTTTCACAACTAACTTTTATAATTAAATATTATATTAAAATAATAGTAACAAATATAAATAAAATATTATAATAAAATAATTTTTGGAGCTGCGATTTGAGTCTAGGAGAAAATTGAGTGTCAAAGGATTCAGAGAAAAACCAACGTTACGTTTCGTCACTATTTGAATATTTTAATCATTCAATCTGTTTGGTTTATTATTTATACTTGATTCAATCATTGAAGTTTTTTTTTTAAATTTTTTTGAAGAAAATATCATGTAGATGTTAAGATATTATTTAATAGCAGTATAGCTACACATGTGTTTATATATATATATAGTATTGAAAATTCTGTGACAAAATTAAGTAAATTTACTAAACTCGATATCATTTACATAATTTTAGGTAAATTTAATTTAAATTATTTTTCTGAATATGTATAGGTTATGTGATAATTTCATGTATTACATATTTTTAAAATTTTGTTTGTAGCTAAACTTCCAGAGTTAATCTTAAAATAGTGTTTTTTTTTTCCACTTATATTGATGTGTACGTATTCATTTTTAATTTTATTTCTTTCATATATATTTTTGAAATTTGATTAGTGTTAGAAATTTATTTGTAATCACGCCAATTAATTTGCTTTATTTTTATAGTTTACTTTGTCATCTTACGTAACTTTTTGTAATTTTTTTTTTCTAATAATTATTTTATATTGAATTTCAATATTTTAAAATAGTTAAGAATGGAACATAATGTTGTTTCACAATATAAAATATTTATCATAAATTCAAAGTATGATTTTTAGTTGTAATAATTTTTTTCACAATTATATTTAACATGTATTATATTATAATGGAATATGTATATTTAAAATTATTCTTCTATAATTTTTTACTAAATTTAACATTTACAATTTTTAGGCTAAATTATACAACTAGTTTTTTGTCTTTTATGTTTATTCAGATGGATCCTTGATCTTTTTTAAAATTCAATTGAACCTTTTATAATTTAAGTAAAAATGGTATTGTTAATTTAAAATTAACTATATTAGTTTTTTTCTTTTCCTCCCCCTCTATAATTCAACTTTCTCACTTCTCCTACTTTAATAACTTTTTCTTCATTTCCATGCCTCTTTCCAACCTCATAATCCAAGCTGAGTAGTAAAAGAGAAATCTTATTCACAAATAATTCAAATTTCAACAGAAAGTCAATTACATAATTCAAACTCCTTAAAAATAAAAGCAGCTAGTGACAAATGTTTTAGAAGTTGAAGTTGCACGTGGAATGAGGTACTCGAGCAACACAACGAATTTGGTTGCAGATTTCCTGTTTTGAAATCTCGCATTTTTCAAGAGTTTAAGAGTGAAGATGGAGAAATAAAGTTAAGTATATTTTAAACTAACGCAATGATAATTTGAACCACTTTAAGCATATAAAGTGCTAAATTAAACTTTTTAAAAGATAAATGACCAAATTAAACAAAAATGTAAAAGGATAAAATATAAAAGACAATGAACCATTTGTATAATTTGGTTGTTTTTTCTTTTTTAAACTAGGTGTATTGTTCAGGGAGACAATCGTAAGACATCATTAACAAAAAAAAAAAAAAAAACATTTTTTTTGTGTTGTCACTTTCTACACGAGTCTTATAATCATTACTATCATCCCAAGCAAACAATATATCCTTTAAAATAGTCACCATCATTAACCTTAAAAATGCTAAATTTACCCTTATAAGATAAAATGACGGTTTATTGAAGAAAAGCAAACTCAAATACAAGTTAGGATAGAAGTTAGATTCTTATGCATGTCTTTTGAAGAAAAACTTGAGTTTCGTTACTTTAATATTGTTCACACTAATGTTTACACGAGAATTAAAAATTATCACTTGAATTTTAAGACATTAAGATACGATTCATGAAAGATGAATTATTTTCACGAAAAGATTAAAAAATTATCACTTGAATTTTAAGATATTAAAATAAAATTTATGAAAAATATTACTTTTAGGAGAATATTGAAAAATCATCACTTAAATTTTAGGATATTAAGATAAGACCTATAAAAGAAGAATTACTTACTTAAGAAATAACGTTCTAGAACTTCCTCAAATTTTCATATATTTAAAAATAATTTTAAAAAATTACTACGATAATTATTGTGGTCAAAGAAATTAAATGAAATCTAAAAGTTAAATTAAAATTGTTAAATCTAGTTGAACGATCCAGATTGAAAAAAAAAAATGCTCTTCATGTCTTGATTCACACCTTTTAAACACTTTTCACACTCTTTCAAAGACATGCTATTACTCTTTATTTATTCCTTCTTGGCTAATTATACAAGTTTTTTAATATTGAGTATTCAAGCCACATTTAGTCCAATTTTATTTTAAAATACAACACAAATTCGAAATAAAAAATAGAATAAAAATAAATTCTTATTTGAAATTACAATAAAACATTCTTATTCTAAAAATATAAACAAATATTTTTTCAAAACTAATATTAATAAAGATTATTCACATTACATTTACTAATTGACATGTCATTTCAATGTTGTGGCCATGCAACCTTTCCATTCTCTTGTACATTTGCAATGATGTTGGGGATACCATAGGAAGATCAAATTGGAAGAGAAAATAATATGCAACAACAATTTTATCATTGAATTTATTGAAAATTGTAGATAGAAATTAAACTCAAATTAGAAGTGAAATACATATAGCCAGCTGAGCATATTATGCATTTCCTAGTAGTTTAAAAACTGTCAAAAGAACAATAGTAGCCAATATAACAGGTAAAGCAACCAACTTTGGAATGCTTCCCTTGTCCTTCCTTATTAGGATCCCTTCAATGAGGGGGTAGTTGACAGTAACTATATAGACTGCAATGAAAAGCTGTATAAACATTTTGTCACAGTCACCCTCCAATAACACTCTGTAGACTCCTCCCACTAAGCAATATATGTTGACAGTGATGAGAAAAAGCATTGGTGCTATAAAGATATTTAATGTTTGGAAATCATATTTATCCATTTGATATAGCAGAGTTTGTTCATCATTTTCTAGTTTATTAGTGGGCAAGAAACTAGCTTCTCTTATACCAAATTTCTTTAGCAGTGCATCCAAACATCCATATAGATGGCAAGTGACAGATTTCATCATCCAGATCCTCTGTTCATTTATCCACTTATGGAGTGTACCACCAGTTAAAGAGACTTCTAGTAAATGCTTTAGAAGAGCTAATAGAAAGATGAATACAAAGACAATGAAAAAAGGGTCTGAAACCTGTGAAGAAGAACAAAAGAAAAAGGGTTTTAGCATGTGAAGCAAATGTATGCATGAATGTGAGACTTAAGGGAAAATGGTGGTAAGTGAGCTCATTATTGTTGTTACCTTAGGGTATAAGGGTATTCCATTTAGTAGACAGAGCTGAGGGATTGTAGCAAGACACCAAAGGGGCATGCAATAAAGAGGGAAATATGTGAGCCATGCAAAACATAGACACTGGAGAAGTGGCATCCTTGTAGGCCCATATATAAGGGGGCAAAATCTATTTATGCCATTTTCAAACAAACCACTGTACCATCTAGTGCCTTGGATTAGTACATCATTCAAATTTGTTGTAGCTGAACCTAGGAACTGTGGCCTGGATGGTTCACAGAAAACTGAACTCCATCCATCAGAATGCAAGATAAATCCAGTAAGGTAATCTTCTACTACACTATCATATAAGAAACCAACCTGCAACAATCCAAAAATTTTGCACATTTTTTACTTCAAGAATTTTGAAGTAATGACTGAAAAAAATAAAACAATTAAAAGGTCTACCTACCTTTTCTCCCCATTTAGTGCCAATTTCATAGTTACAAGAAGCCAAAAAGTGAGGTTCTTCTAGCAATGCATATTTCTGATCAGATACCAAATCACTTGTGTAGTTTCGATCAAGTGATCTGATGAATTCATTAGATGAACCGAATAGTTCTTTTTGTTGCAGCAGATCACTTCCTAGGTTTCAAAACAAAGAATAGTAAAGAGTCTGGTAAACTCTCAGCACAAGGGCCACGTTAATATCTCAATGTCATTGAAGTTTTGTGTTTTAGGAAGCAACTAGATAAAAAAATGTTGTTTGATACCTTTCCTAGCGCAGTTTCCAAACAGTGATGCCCTTTTGATATAAAAGCCTGTACCTGACAGACAAGGTCCCTTAAGGCCATCCATACCTTGCCATTGTAGCTGAATTATCCAAGAAGAAATTAGTCAAGCATTGCACCATCTTATACAACATGTGAAAGAATTACAAAGGCCTGATTTAGATGCCCTTAGTCCTTACTGTAAACAATGATCTCAGCTGACTATCATAGATGTCATTCTTGCTAATGTTGTGAAATTTCTGAGGAAATTGAACAAAAGACAAGGAGGGTGATATCTTTGGATCAAGGTGAAAACACATGGCATATCGAGCTGAAGTTGGATCACTACAGAACATGTCACAATCTAGAACTAGAATGTATGGAGAATTACTCATCACCGAAGAGACACGAAGCTGCAGGATTAATATGTGAGATGGCAAAACATTATATTTGTGTGTTGGTATAAAACAAGTTTTGTATACAGTTTGGCAGATATAAAAGAAAAGTATAGTCATACAAGGACATTGAGGGCTCCAGCCTTGAAATGGTGGGGATGAGAAGCCATTTTCTCACGAGAAACATAGACAAGTACAGGCATTTCCACATTATCTACATCATCTATCATGCTTTCTTGAATCACCTGCCAAAATCAGATTAATAAACCTAACATAATTTGTAGTGAATAGTAGTGAATCAGCACCGAATTGTAAATCACATCATACAGTTTTACTGTCATATATATATATATATATATATACACACACACACACATAATAGCAGTTTACTGAGAACACTAGTAGATCAAAAGAAAACTATACTCTAGATAGATATCTTAATTAATGTTTGTTACTGATAACCGAAAATTAGGGCAAAATAAGTCAAACTTGTTTTATAAATTGAAACCCAGGTATGTGGTTTGGAAAAGTTTAATGAAAAATTTTCTATAAAAACTGAAATGACCGTGTTAATTGGAGAAATTTAAATTATTTTAGCTTCATGTACTTTTCTCTCAAGAATTTATTAAGGAGTTCATCTAAACTAAACTAAATCTTTGCTTGTGATGTTTAATTGTTCTTTATAAATGGCAAATATCAAATCAGATTGGATAAGTTAGAGGGAAGAGATGAGTATGCTTTACGAAAAATACAACAACGAGTATATCACGTTTGGGGTTCTTGATTTCTAATCAAAAAAGTTGTATTTATAGAATATAATTTTAATTTTGTCACTTAGAAATCATGCATGAAAAAGATATTTTTTGAGTTACACACAAAATACTAGTTTAGTTGTTTTATTTTTTGAATTCAAATCGTACACGACAAACATAACTTCACTTAAAAAGTAGATAATCGAAGTCATACTTGTCATACTTCACTTGAAAAGCAAATAATCAAAGTCATACTTGTCAGGCATGAATTCAGTTTAAAAGACATTTAAAAAATCATTTTCAACATGCATGACTTTAATACATAAATACAAAATTAATCAATTTGAAATTGTCTTCAACGTCCACCATATTTCTATGTCAGAAAAAGTAAACGAATGAAAATCATCTTTGTTATACAAGGACTTTTGTGTAACTTCAAATATTAGAGTTAAAATCGTGTTCTCTGAACACCATTTTTTTATACAAATTCGTGAAGCCGATCTAGTAATTTATTTATTTATTTATTTTTTTTACAAAATTACACCATAATAGTAAAAAATACAGAATTCTGTTTCTTTATTCAAGCTGGTCCAATCCAATATTCGAGCTAAAATGACAAATGGAAACACTAAACAGCATGCAGATGTGAATAGCCAAACACTAGTATACCTCAATGACAGATGGGTGATCTCTGGAGATTGGCCTATCTTTTCGGAATGTCTTTATCTCTTCTTTAAAAGCCTCATACTGTTCCTGCAAATTATTTACAAATCATAAGTCACGCATCTACGACAATTCATATAAGATTTTAATATTATTTTCATCCTCACGTGTACTAAAAACAGAATCAGATACGTTTGCAAGGATTTTTCTTCTAAAACCTAAAAGATGAATTAAACCAAGTTTCCTCAAAGTCAACCTTGATCTTATGCTTATCTGCCACGTACAAACTACTCCTTGCAAAATCACCACCACCATCATCATCCTCCAAAGCAGAAAAGTAAGCCTTGGGGCACCTGTTCCTTATTTTGTACCTTCTACAAAAAGGAAGCCACCACCTAGCAAATTTCCAAGCCTCCCTCACACCATGCAGTGTCAAAGGAGACCCCCCATCATCCGAAAGATACACATGCAGTTTCTTTGGAGGGTAATCCAGTGACATGGCCGACAAAACAGTGTTCATCACGTCCAAAGTTGGTTCCTTTGTTGAATCTGCAGTGCATATGAACACATCAATAGGAGGAAGTTCGTGATCCTCCGGCAACCTTTCTGGGAAGACAGAACGTGAGACGGGACGCCAGCGAAAGGCTTGGTCAAGGATCCACACGAAGGAGAGAATGGTTTCTGATGCAAAAACAAGTAGCCATGGCAACAAGCCATGGCCTTCTCTTGTTTCTGAGGGTTGGAAGAGAAAAGAGAGCCTGTAATAGAACAAGAAGGCTAAAGCTGTGGAGTGAACTAACAGGTATAACCTATTAACGATGAGTAGCAGGTTTCGGACATGGAGGGTATTCAGAGGAAGGTTCTTCTCTCTCCCCTCCATTTCTTCACATACATGGAATAGGGTAAGTCCATGTATCTATATAACATTGGATGCTCCTTTTTTACTGATATTTTTCAACTTTGATGCCATCTACAAGTCAATTCCTACCAGAACAATTTTTCTCTTTAGCAAGAAATTATTATTCACAGAATCATGGACCGCCACCTCACACCGAACAAAAAAAAGAATAGAATAATAGTGATGTTGAGTTTGAATAATATAAAGAACACCCTTATCTGATGTACTACCATTTGACAACCGATGATGAGGCGCATAGAATAGTATTTTAAATTGTGGCGGGCCTCACACAGATTTCTCAATTGTAGTTTTTAATATTTTGGTGTGTCCTGTATGTGACAATAAAAAAAGAGAACTCAGGTATTTAGTGAAGAGATCTATACTCTTTTTAAGAACTTCTGTAATTAAAACTCTATTACAGAATTTTCTATACTCTTCTCTAATTAAAAACTTTCTAAAATTTACTAAAAAGACTCAAAAGTTATTATAGATATTTCTTTATTTTAAATTATGATAATATTTTTCCTCCTTATTTTGAAATTTTCTTTTACACTAATAGTCAGTTTTTAATTTTGAAACTTTTCAAAGTTTAATGATTTTGTGAAAATATTTTCAACTTAATATTGAGTCTTGACATACTTAAGCTCCGTATCCTTTCTAATAATAGATTCTTTTATGAAATGATATCTCATGTTTATATACTTGTTTTAATTATGAAAAACTAAATTCTTTATTAATGCTTGTGGAAAATTTTTATCTATGCAAATCCCTTGAAATTTTCATTTGTGGTAAATGAAGTTCTTTCAATAAATGATAAGCAAATGAAATTACTTTCACATATTTTGACTCACATGTTGAAAGTCTCATAATGAGTTGTTTATTTAAACTTTATGAAAAAAAAAAAACATTCTCTCATGAAAACTATAAGGTCGTTGGTGTTCTTTCTAACATCAATATCTTTCGAATAATCAATCCATAAAGTTTGAAATCATTATAAGAAGAATAAAATAATCCATAATTGAGAGTACCTCCTAAATAATTGAGTATCCTCTTAGCAAATTTCGTATAAGTAGAGGTAAGAGTCTCCATGAATCAACTCACTATTCCAACTACATACAAAAGATCAAACCTTTACATGTTAAGTATCTCAAACTTCTATGAGACTTTTGAGTAGAGTAGGATTCTCCTTTTCACTATCTTCAAACTTTGATAATTTTATCTCACTCTCTATAGGTGTGTTCATGCAATAACAATCAAACATTTTAAATTTCTTGAAAACCTCTTTTGCATAACTTTCTTGAGAAATGAAGATATCTTCCTCCAATTACTTAACGTTTAGGCCCAAATAATATAACACGAGCCCTATGTACTCACATGGCATCACCTTCTTGAATTCTTCAAACAAGCTTGTATTGTTGTCAATGAATATAAGATCATCCACGTAAAGACAAACAATCAAAATATCTCCATTATCATGAGTTTTGACAAAAAGAACATACTCATTAAGACATTGATTCAAGAACTTGTCAAAATGATTGTTCCATGCTCTTAGTGATTGCTTTAATCTATACAAAGCTCTTTTAGATTTTAGAACCTTATCTTCATGTCCTTAAACTGCAAAGCCCAAAGGTTTCTCAATATAGAATTCTTCTTTTATTCATTTGAGTGGCTAAAGAAATTAATAAACAAATTGTATCTATGCGAACAATATGTGCATAAACTTTATCATAGTTTACTCCATGCTTTTGCTTGTATGCTTTTACAACAAGTCGTGCTTTGTATTTTTTCACCTCTCCGCTACCATTCTTTTTAACCTTGTACAACCATGTTACTCCAATTGCTTCATGACTTTTGGGAAGAGTTGTTAATTCTAAAGTGTCATTCTCTTTTATTAACTTGATTTCCTCTTTCATGACATGTCCGCCTTTTGTCTTTCAAATGTTCCTCAAAATCCAATAGCTTGTTATCTATTTGAAGCCAATACAATTCTTAAAGGTTATCAGTGATTTCATTAGACCTTTTATAAATTTCATGTATATCTCATGTCTTCCTTGACCTTTCACTTGAATTCTCTTCTTGGGCATGAGATGTAGGTGATAGAAAGGGTGAATGAGGACGAGTGAGATCCTGAATTGTAGTTTCTTGATCTTCTACTTCTTCTCCAAGATATGGAAGAAAATCATAGGTATTTTCTTCTTAAGCCTTCTAGTTCCACGTAGCTTCTTCATCGAATTCAACATCACGACTTACCACCACTTTTTACGATTGCTTGGATTGTACAATTTGTAACCTATATAATAAGCGTCATAGCCAATCACTCATAGCTAACCCATCGAGTATCCTTTAACAAATAACCACTAAGACAACTGATTGTCTAAGATGTGATAAAAAAGACTACAAGGGTTGCTCAGTAGAGAAGATATTGTCTTTCGATGTGTATAAGGTTTAATTTCTCTTTTCTAACACAACAATGTTCTTACATAACTTTTAGGGCATATGAAATAATTTCGATAGTGTTTTGGTACTTTGCAAGTTACGAGTCTAATTCTTATTCTTCTGTTCAAAAGATAGTTTTATATGGTCGTTAAGGAAAAAAGTTGTTGCAAATTCTCTTTTGGCCATTGAATAACTTCAGCTCACAAGAATGTCTTCATTGTGTCTTGAAACGACATCCTAATAACTTGTAGATCTTATAAGACCTTGGTTAAAGAGCCTTTACCAAAATTGTATAAACCGGTAATCCTTACAGGTGAAAAAGCAAGCGCCAAGGAGTTGTTGATGTGGAACAACTTAGGCTCATTTTCCAAGAGATCATTAATGTGTCATAACTTTTTATGAATCTTCTTGGTAGACTAAGGAAATGAACATCTATACAACATAAAATAAGCATAAAGATATTTTTATGAAGTACAATGTTAGCTTAAGACTATATGCATATCATATAAGCAAAACAATGCTTATTAGACGTAAAAGAAGACTACACAATGTTATGTTGTATGATAGACAAAAGATTTGCGTCTTATATAACCTACTGTGAACAAAAACCTTTTATCTTACATACAAAGTTTGATCATGTTTTATATTTTATTAGTTATCATCACTAATCAAAACATGAACTATTAAATTTTTCTCCAACACTATATTATGGTTATCTTTTATTTTTACTGTATCAGTTATTTTTTAATGTACGTAAAGTTAGTATAAACTTTTTACACTATCGAATAATAAAAATTAATCTTGATTTGAAGTATAATTATTATAAAAGTCATTCATGACAATAAAAATGTATGATTATTATTGTAAAGAAATAAAATTCATAGATTTGTTATTTATTTTATTTAATATTTTTCTTATATAATAAAGAAATTATTATATAAAATTGATAAATGAATAACATAATTAGATAGTACTAAAAATGTTAATTTTATAAAAGGAATAAATGATTGGAATATATATATATTAATTATAGAGAGATAAATAAATAGAAAGAAAGAAATAGAAAAAAGAAAGCACGAGTGTGTTGGTACAACCAATTTGTTCTTTTCTTTAACATTATGATTTTGTTTGGATTAAAGAATGGATTCGAGAGGGTGGATTTGAGATGAAAGTGTGTTAAAAATTTAGTTTTTTAGATTAAGGAAAAGATAGTGAAATTTGAGTGAAAAATTTATAAAAGTTTGTGAGTGATGTGATGTGTATGATTGATAAAATAAATTTTTAATAAATGAAATTGTAGTTAAAATTATTTTAAAATTAAATATAATTAATTTGTTGAGTGTGATTAATATATTATTATTATTTTTCATTGATGAAGTCATATGATTAATTATTTTAAAATAAAAACTAATTTATTATTGTTAATAACAATATTATTATTTTTTAAATTTATTTTCATTATTGATATAATTTTAATTTTATTATTATTTATGATTTTATTATTATATTTACTTTTTAATATTAATTTTATTAATATTTTATTTTTATGATTATTTTATTTTTATTATTTTATAAATTTATTATTAATATATTGTTGTTTTTATTAATATTTTATTAATATTATTTTGTAATTTTATTATTGTTTAGTATTATTATTACGGTATATTATATAATTGAATTATTATTTTTATAAATTTATTTTTATTATTATTATAATTTTTAATTTTATTATTGTTACTTTTATTATTATTTTTTAATCTTATTAAAACTATTATTATTAATAAGTATTATTATATTATATAATTAATTATATTTATTTTATTATTATATAAATATAAATATTAATTTATTAATAATAAAATTAATTATATAAAAGCATATGAAGATTCATTTCCTCTCAAATCTTAGCTCGAATGCAAAGAAAGTGCATAGTGATTTTTTCCTTGTTTTCCGTTTTCTATTAATTTTTATTCATTGTTTTTGTTATCTTTCCCTGCATTTCGTTTCATTCCATCCATCGTAACAAATCGGTCGTGGGAGTCAAACAGACCGTACATGAGTACATATTACAAGCTAAAATGATATTAATCTTGAAGAAAGAAGAAAATATGTAAGAGCTTAAAAGTGATATGTGTGATGAGAAAGGGTATGTTGGTGACTATATGAAATGTGTAAATTTAGAGCTTGAAAGTGATATGTGTGAAGAGAAGGGTACACTGGTGACGATATGCTATGTGTAAATCTCTTATCCTTTCTTTGTTATACACTAAAAAAAGTTCTACATATGGATTTTTATTTTTATATATAGTTTAATTTAACATTATTTACGAATTTTACGAAATTTGTTTCATACAAAAAAATTTATAAATAAATTATATACAGATTTTATTTACAAAAATATTTATAGATAATTAATACAAATCATAATTCGTAAATAAATTTAGGGTTTAGTACAAATTTTACCTATAAAATTGTTACTTAGAAAAAAATCAATACATAATTATTTACGAAAATTTCAATAAATACTTATGAATTTAAATTTGTAAATAATTACTTATAAATTTTTGTGTAATTAATTATTTAGGGATCTAAATTTGTATATAATTAATAATTACTTATTAATTAAAAATATTAAATTTATCAATTACACTTATTATACCACTTAAAAACTTTTATAACTTTTCTAATTATTTTTAATTATTTTCTTTAATTTAAACAGCCTATTTTTTTCATTCATTCTCGGTTCGCATCCTGGCAATGTGTTCCTTCCTTGTAAGAAAAAAATTGAGTTTGCTCTAATATAGGTGACTATAGTATCGTCACATAGATTTGTGGGTCCATAATCATTCAAGCCACGACGGTTCATCAGCTAGAATAAAGCAACAAACCAATAAATGCTGGTTTGAATAATATAGATTAGCTTACTTTATGTAATATTTTGGGTGATGTAAATAAATAAATAAAATAGTTAATTTCTTTTATAAAAGATGGAATCAGATTTTTTAATACCAATTATAAAAATTAGAGGTTGCAAAAATGTGAAAAAAATAGTTGGTCCAGGTTTACAACGGTTTATCTTGATCATTTCTATTTCAGTAAAGTTGAAATAGTTTATTAAATCTCAAAAATTTAAACCTAATTAAATTGGTTTAAACTTTTAGTGTAATCATATCTCACTAGAAACAATCCAATTAATTTTGTTTTGTGATGATTCGTAAATTATATTTATGATTTACAAATTTAATAAATTTAAACAAAATTACACATATGGTTTATAAATACCGAAAGTTTTTGGACTCTCTAAAAGGTGTCCTACAAAGTTTGAAATAAGTGTTTAGAACCGAACTAATTAAAAAAATAATTTAAAAATCAATCTAAAACATTTGATAATAGATTAAAATCATAATTTTTTGAATTGATTTTGATTTTAAAAAAAAAACCGAATAGTCTGGTTTAATTTGTTGATTAAATCCAAATCAAACTAAACCGAAATTAATTGTTTAAATATTATTTATTTGAGAGAAAAATTTAATGTATTTAATTTGATTTATTTTTGTAAAGCTATATTAAAGAAATAACAAATATGAATCAGGCGGAGGAAGAGTTATAATAATAATATGAACACTACATTATTACCTTGCAAAAGAAAAATATTAAAGATAAAAAAGAATTAATGAAATAAAATAATAGAAAAAAATCGTATTTTGATGATTATGTTTTGGATATATATGAAAGTTTGTTAGGTTTACAAGAGGTAGATTTTAGAACTTATTTAATTTTTATGCTACAATGTATAAAAATATAATATAATAACCTTTATTCCTTATTCTTCTTATATTGTAAAAATATAATTATTTTTGTGCCTTTGTAATTTATTTTAGTTTCTTTATTGGTAAATTTTTTAATATATATATATATATATATATATATATATATATATATATATATATTGTTATTTCTCGTGGAATGAGAGGGTATGTAAGGTTTCTAATTCTCTGAAGGTGCTTGAATGATTAAATATGAAACAAATTGAAAAACTTGTAACTGCTGGGCACAAGAAGATAATTGGTTGAGTTTTGAATAATGCTTGTGACATTCCTTTGTTGCAATTGCCTTTTCCTTTGGTTTTTAGAAGACTATTCTTCTTAGTAAGGAATTTTATGAGTTTTTGTTCATCTCTTTGGAAGACATGAGGCATAGTGTTAAGTCAAAATTCATAGTCTCTCTTTAGAGTATTGACAACCCTGTGCTATTTTCTCTATAACAAGAGGGGTTGATACCCCTCTTGCTTCAGATGATTGTACTATGAAGAAAACTAATGGCTTTCTATATTTGAATTATCATTGATGTGGATCTGGTCAAACTTTGTCTTTGAAGCTGATGTGGAGTATGAATGACTTCCACATTTTCTCTCTTTTTGTAAAATGATTGATCATACTTTATCTACCTGAAAGCACTGCCCCTCAGATTGATAAATCTAATCAACGAGTGAAGTTTAAATAGTGTTCTGTTCCTATGTTCAACTTGGGAACAAGGGAGGAAAATGTGAAACTTCATACCAAAGTGGTTAATGTTGTTAATATTGTTGCTGACTCCAAACCATTTTCTTTAGGAGGTGATGTTGTTACTCCTAACGATGACTCTGATCAAGAAGATACTTTAGAATGGATGTCAAGTCTTATTGATGATTCTCAACAGGCATCTTCAGTTTAGAATGTTAAACAAATACAACATCTTTCTCCTAAGGGTCACTTGACTTACTCGTTTGATTTGACTCTTTCAAATTCTTTTTCTAAATTGTTTGTAATGCATGAAAACTTATCCAACGATAAACACTAAAATATAAATATTGTGGATTCTAATCCCTTTGATTGCTCTCATTGTCGTCATTCCAGGGATAGGTAATAATAATTCTAAACATGTTGCTTTTCAAGAGAATTCCTTACAAGATGTTAGTATGCAAAGTTTAGTTTCTAAGAGGTGGGTGAATATTTTGGAGGAGGAGGCTTCTAAATAAGTCTCGATTGTCATCTGGTCCAATCACTTTGTTGACCTAGTAAATCACTTTAAAAATGCTTCTATGCTAGAAAAACTTCTGAAATAACTTATCATAGTTTTGCTGGGGTTAAGCTTAATGTAAGGATGATTGCTAGTTTGAAAGTCTAGGAATATTTTTAGCCCTTATGGTTTATACTTAACTGTTGTTGGTTCATGTCTAGTTGGGCTGTAGGGTATTGAAGGGGTACATGTTACTCAACTTTTTTGAGAAAATATTAGACCGATTAGCTAGAGGAGAGATTTTCTAGTAATTCAGCTGAGTTAAAATGGTGCATTCAAACTTTTACAAAACTTGAAAGACAAAAAAATAAAGAATAGAGTGCATACTATAAAAAAGAAATATCCAAATAATTTAAGCATTTCAGTTTTATTTTTCTTTCTTTTACTATTATGTTTAACATTAGAGATAAACCTCTCCTCAATATTCTAATAATTTTCCTTAGTTTTGTTTAATTATTTATATTTTTTATATTATCCTTATAGGTTAGTAAGAAAGTTTGCCTTGTTTAATTCTTTTTGTGGATGATTGGGTCTAACATTCATGGTCATGTTCTGTTTCTTTCTTTTACTAAATTTCATACTTTATGTTTCATAAACTTTAAATTATATATATAACTTAATATCATACATAATTAGTTTTATCGTAAAATATAAAATAAAATCATTTATTATAATATAATGTTAGGCTAAATAAATGAAAGTGAATAAATATATTAATAAAAAATTATAAAACTGATATTAGTTTATTTTTTTTATTTTTAAACTAAACCGTATATAATTTTAATATTTAGTTCGATTATTTTGAACTAAAAGTCGAGCTAACCGAAAGGTAGTCCATAGTGTTAATCACTGTTTCTGAAATATCCTGTAAAATTTTAAAATCATTTCATTTCTTAACGAGTCATTATAGAATTGTATATATTTATTTGCTTTTATAACGTTTATCTTAAATATTGTCTAATAGTAAATTTCCATATACATTGATATTTGATTTCATAATAATTATCTCAAAATTTATGAAATAACAACTACATAGAGTGATTGCACAATAGAGACAAAAAAATAAAATAAAAGCTGAGAATATTTATTAGGAAACAGGTCTGGGGTAATGACATTTGTTTTTTTTTCCCTAAATAAAGAAAAAAAAAAAAAAGAGTACCTGAGAGTGGTATTTCACGAGATACAAAGTGAGGTTTGATTTTGATGACGGGAGACAGACATTAACGTTAGAACGCAGAAACCCAGTTAAATTATGATGTGTTGTGATAATAAAAAGAAAAAGAGAATGCGAAAAGAAAGCCAAAGGGGCTTCTATTCCCATCTCTGCACTCTCTCACTCACCATAATATAATCTCTCCTTTTTCTCCAAAACTTCCCTCTTCTTTCTCTCTCTCTCCACCTTTACCAACTAAGCAAAGCAAAACACTGAGCTATAACTTTCTCCCATGGCAGCAGCAAAGTTTGTTCCTCTGCTATTATTAACAATGATGGTGGGAATCCAGAATGTGGTTGGTCAAGGTGCAGCCAGTTGGTGTGTGGCCAGGAGTGATGCTACCTATGATGCACTGCAAACGGCTCTGGACTATGCATGTGGGGCTGGTGCTGATTGTCTTCCTCTTCAGTCTCAGGGACTCTGTTTTCTCCCTAACACCATTCAGGCCCACGCTTCTTATGCCTTCAACAGCTACTATCAGCGCAGAGCCAGAGCTCCTGGCTCCTGCGATTTTGCTGGAACTGCCACCATTGCCACCAGTGATCCCAGTATCTCTCCTCTCTTTTCCTCATTTCCATTCTTTTTCATTACTCACTCATTCTGTTTGGGTTGGAGTCCCACATCGACTAGTTACAGGAAAAAAACTGAAGGTTGGAGTAACTGGAGTTGGTAGAAGTTTTCGTGACAGTCTTATCTTTTTTCCTTTTATTGCTGAGTTTTGTATGGACATATGACATCAATGAGTTTTTACATGTTTTAACTTGTAAACTTTTTCTTTTTTAGAGTTTCATTTGTTTCTGGGATTTGTTTTGGTGTTTGCAGGTTATGGATCTTGTGTGTATCCTTCTACAGCAAGGTATGGCCTGGCCTTTCCTGTATGGTTTAAGTTCAGTGTGTTACCAATATAATATTATTATTAAAGATATGTTAATAAAAAAAATGTGCATCTACTGGTGATACTATATATTATATATTATATGGTAGTGTATTTATTTACAATTGGTGAAAGTGAAGGCGTTTGTGTTTCTTGATGTTGAAGTAAATGGATTCTCATTCTGATTGTGAGTATTTTTTGCGGTTTATTTTCACCTTTCTTTCATTCATTCTCTTTGGTACCTTTTCGTCTGTCTGGTTGAGATGGCGTGCCTGATACGATAGAGAGGAGATGGAACACGTAACAGTGTTGGAGAAGATGGCTGTTTTGAGAGAGAGGAAATGTATGTTTGAATGGGAGTGAATATGTGGATTGAACAGGAGGAGGTCTGTGACTAGTGTCACTGTGCATGGGTTCCTAATTTTACTCTTTTCTTCTCAAATTTTGTTTTATCTGTGTTGCATCTACTTACCCAAGGTTTTTTAACTTACCGTTTCTGGGGAAGAAAAATAGCATAGTTGTTGAACTTTTTTGAAATAAAAGACAAAATCATATTAAGAGTAAAAATCTCACTTTTGAAGTTTTCATTTTTCAATCAATTTTATACATGTGTCACATATTTTTAATATGAAATTTCAGTCTAAATCAATTTAGACATATTTTAGTAGCTATAATTTTTACATTTTGGTTCATTTATTTAAAAATTATTTATTTTAATCGTTATGCATACCATTTTAATATTTTTGGTCTCTATCGTGTTATTTTTTTATTTAACCTTTATTATTTAAAATCAGGGACTAAATGGCATTAAAAATAATATGATTTTATTCAATTCATTTATCCTACTTTAAACATTTAAATTTAAATTTGATTATTAATATTTTCTTCTACTACCCCAATTGGCTGTTGAAAATGTGCGTATATTTTACATCTTTTTTGGGGCATAATATATATATATATATATATATATATATTACACAAAATGTGTATAAAAAGCTTGAATTTGGATCCAATTAATTTGAAAATTGGAACCAATCAAGCATTCTCTGTTTTAATTTTCAAAATCTTGGGGTGCACAATTTAGTTGGGTGGTGGTACTGTCTTACTGACACACTGTGTGCTCTATCCCAGAGTGTGTTGGTTACTTTTTCTCTACTTTGTGATTAGACCGTTGATGAGTCTTCTGCCTGGCCCACTTCATCCAACGGCTCAGGTTCACCATGATCGTACGTTGTTTCCTTTCACTGACACATGATTCATGCCTTATGTACTGTATTTCCTTTCAAAAAATAAAACAATGTGTGGTATTTGCTTTATAGCGTGGTAAAGTAACTGCGGAAGTAGTATCTGATGCAACATCGTAGTGTCGCAGTTTATGTCAGATGTTGTTTTCTACCATTAATAAATAGTCTGTGGCAAATGACATACCACACCAGTACCTTGTTCAGATGTTCTTTCTCAATCCTGAAATTGACTCATCCATGATCCTATCGAGATTGTTAGATGAGCACTTTGCATCAATGGGTGAAATATACTCATCCACCTTTCCACTATCTTTCATTCATTTGATTCATGTTTTTGCTCAGGTTTTTGTCTTTGTATCAAGTATAGCATTCATCCATTTGCGAATGATGGTTGGAAAGAAAAGCTATAAACGACCTTTTACTTCAAATCAGGGTTGTACTAGTGCAGTTCACCGAGATCCCATTGGAAAAAAAATTCAATCTTTCTTTGGTAAAATAAAGTTCATTGTAGAAACACCAACTTTATTGAGACAGATTTTAATTAAAAAAAATGTGTCTGAGATTAATTTCCATATACTTTTTAATCACGTAAAATTAAGCCCATCGAAAGAAAGACAAAAAGAAGATACAGAGTAGCTTGTAGGATTTGACATGACATTCTTTAGTATCTTATTGAAGATATAGTTTGGGGGTAAGGTGACTTACATGTCATGAAAGGAATTTTTTAGATGGATAATTACAGTTAGGTACAAAGTAATAACGGGTGATTTGCTTTCTCAACTATGGTGAATATCAATCACCTTAAATGTTTAGCAAGTTTAATCAATTGATGTGCTAAAAAGGTATGCACTTAGACAGAGCAATAAGGGAACCATGCTTGTTGTACAGAAATGGGGGATCAAATGAACATGCTGGTAGTGATCTAATCATTTCCTGGAATGTGTTTGACCCGATTTGTGTTGATTTCTCATGCTTCAGCATGTTGCTGATCGAGACAACGATGGGACCATGGTGGTCTGGTTCTAGGCTTCTTTTGTCCTCTCACGTGTCATGATGAACTTTTATTTTTTTTGTAGAGGGATCACACACACATGGTTATTACAATGTAGAAGTTAGATGCATTACAACTTTCCTTCACATGCATGGAGGGCAAAGAATTAAGAGATGCCTCATGCAATTGAAGAAGAACAAGAAGGAACAATTTTATTCAAAAAAAATTATACAGTGAATGAATATCTAGCATTTATTTCAGCATTCATTAGGCATAAAAAAAATAATGAGTAGATGGTAACAGGTCTGTATCTCATAAGTTGTTGATTCCTTTCTTTTTGTTTACATTTTCCTCTCCTGTGCTTTAACCAAACTACATTTTGGGAACTGATTTTTGTGTTAAGCCATGGAAATGCTTTTTCATTGATCACTGAATTTGTTAATATTTTATGGAGTCTAACTTCTAATAAAACAATTTGATGATTTGATTGTTGTTCAGTACTGCTGGAGGACCAAACACACCAATCACAACACCTCCTATGAACAATCCTAATGTACCATCATCTACCACAGCAACACCACTCTATGGTGGGGGCAATAGTGGACTAACTCCTGGAATGAGCTCTCCATTCCCTGACAGTTCTAGAGCAGCATCAGAAGCAACAGCCACATGGTTTTTTGTTTTCTTTTCCTCTCATTATCTCCATTATCTCCTAGCCTATGTATGATCTTGGAGAGGCTTACAGTTTTGGCAGAGGTTGAAAGGGCCTTTGGTTGTTTATAACCTTATTTTATGCAACTACCTCTTATACCCATTATTTAGGCTATAAGGTTATGAACAAGTTAAGCATGGCATCATGGTTCATTCAGCAAAGAGCAGAGCTAGGTTGTAGCTTGGTCTTTACTCATGTGATTCTTCATTTGTAGGGCATAAATTTAATTCAATAGTTCAAATTAACTCTTTCCTTTGCAAACATTATCAATGTTTCACAAATAGTGCAATATCCTTAGCTTATAAAGATTTTTTTGTGTTTTTTCATGTAATTTTTTTTGTTCCTTAATGTTTTTTTTTTCTTTTTTGCAAAACCTATCAGTTAATTAATTTGTCAAATAAGAAAAGGATATTTGCGTTTATCTGAACAAACATGAAACAGAACCATCTTGGTGGGTGGTGCATTTCAATGTGTAAAGATAGATAGATTGTTGCAAATATGAAGAAAATTTAGGAATGAGGACGTTTTACAATAATTTGGTATGAACCACTTCTCATTCTTACTTATTAAAGCATTTAACCAGTTAATGAAAATCAATACAGACTCTTCCATATTATATGACAGAAATATATCGTAAAATGTTTGTTTAACATTTAATTTCTCCAATTAATTACACACAATATAAATTAAAGTATTAATTTATTTTTATGCTTTAGAATAGATATGACTTTTTTGGTTAAAAAAAATATTTTTTAAAAAATTAAGAAAAATTGATGCTATGTTCAATGGGACATACTTGTATTGCAAGTTGTAGTCATTCAAAATGAATACTCCGTCTTGTATAAAACACCATTCATTGATGTTGTCCAATAGATCACTAAGAATGTTTTTATAATAATAATTTAAAATGTTTCCCTCCCTTTATTTATGTTTTTTAATTGTTTTTAATAATTATTTGAAATGATTCCATATTTTAATTGTCTTTAATTTTCATAATTTTTATTTATATTTTGGTCGATATGATATTTTACATCAAACAGAAGAAGTGTCTCTTTCACCTTATAAATATAAGGGATAAAAAATATAAGATATATGAGTGCGATTGTTAAAAATAAATATAATTTAAATAATAGAGGAATATAAATATTATTTATTAAAAATATTAGATACAGTTCATTTAACATAATCTCAGTATAGGTCGGATGGAGTTTCCTTTTTTTATAAAACTATTCTAATAACAATTGTGTAAATCAATCAATTGATAATATAATTTTTATTTAATTTTATTCTATTTATGTCATCGTATGTGGATATGTATATAATAACTTTAATGAATTTTATTATATTTAATTTGAGAGTCATATATAAAATAATTTCCAATTAGTTAAAAGTATTTATAATATATAAAATTTAAACTCTAATATTTATACAATATTATTTCATATCTTTTTAATTTAATACATTTTAAATTAAATTTGACCATAGAGTCGTAGTTATTTAACAATAACTTATTATGTTTATTATCATTTCTTTGTCTACTGCTATGTTGTTTCTAATATATGATAAGTGATGGAAAGAGATAATTATATTTAGTTTCTGGATAAACTTTAATCAATAACATTTTAACGTGGTTCGAAGCTGACCATTTTGACAAATTTTCAGAAATAGAAAAATTTCTTTGAGACATTCTAAACTTTTCCTAATGTCTTGAATTAAAATTAACAAGTCATATACTTTCTAATTCATTTAAATATTTATGCTCAAATCTACGATTACATTTACCACAATTTATTCCTTCCTAGGTGTTAGTTGCAAAGATAGCCATTTTTTTTTATTAATAAGATTAAATATGTGTAAGAGGAGTTAGGGGACAATTTGCTTACTTATTAAGTTTTGAATGGTAAAATATTAGCAAATAAACTGTGACCAACACTTTTATCATCACAAAAGTAAATAACAGGATTTGGTTTTCTCTCTCACCCTTACATCTCCCGTTATTGTGAAGCTTCCACTTTTGTTCTTTTCTCTCAGATTTTATCTACTGACCAAAGGTAACTAAATACGAAAGCAAGAAAAAAAAAAGCTTTTTCAGCCAACGGTGCAATTTTTTTTTGGTCAAATTATCAATTTATATTTTTTTAAAATATTACTGATTTAGGTTAGTGGACTTTAATTTCTTTTATTATTATAAGTTTACATTCAAGATCTTTTATGATACAAGTTAAAGTTGATGCATTTGAAAGAGCATATTGAAATAGCTTATGTCAACTCTAGCCTAATTGTTTATATTGTATAATTTTTTTATTTACTTTTGAGTAAAATGTTATTTCATTTAGCATTAAAGACACTAAGAAACAAATACATAAAAAGTTTGAACACATCTATAATACCATGATTTTATTTTTTTATAAATTTTCGTCATCAAAACATCATTACTTGAGGACTAGACTAACAATCTTCTCTTTTTTTAAGGATGACACACTCTTAATCTTTGATGCACTAGGTTTCTTTCTTGATACTAGAGATGACTCTAACAACATGGTTTCATAAAAGAACTTTTCAAACACAAAGCTTCTTTAAAGTCAAAACAAAGGTGCTCCCCCTTGCCTAACATATAAGGGCAAACAAAACAAACAAAGATACAAAATAATGAGACCAAAAAATATAATGCATCCAAAATGCTAGTTAAAAAATGCATCAAAAATAATATTTCTCCCCTTAGAGCATTATCAAAAAGATAAACCATTAATGATCAATTAGTATGCATTTAAATATTATCACAGTAAAAATGTTTGATAAAGTAATGAGTTAATTAAGTAAAACAATTTTGTTTTTAATCAAACACACAAACAATGTTGTTATAATCTATTAAAATAGTTTCAAAATTGATTAATTTGATTTTAAAAAAAATCCTCATTCATGACTCTCTGGAATAATTGATTAAACTTCTTGATAATCGATTATCTTGAAACAAAATCTACTTTTAGTATTAAAAATTTTCTGGAATAATCGTTTTAACCTTTATATAATTGATTACACTAAAGCGAAAAATCAAATTTTAGTCTATTTTAATTTGTTATTTCCATTTTGTTAATCCATTATTTAGTGTAATAATTTGTTATTTTTTTAGTTTTTAACATATTGTAAGATTTAATTAATTCGTGATAACAATAAAAAAGACTCACTCCTTAATGATATTTATCAAAATAATAATTTCTCATAAATTAACTAAAAATAAACATAATATATCATCTTAAGAGTTAGAATTCGTCACTCACATTGGTGTCCTTACACTCTTTTGAACATTCAATATTTTTTTCAATCCTTTTAGTTTTTGCTTGATACTTTGAATGCTGTAGTAAATATTTTTTAGGATCTTCTTGATGTCAATCTCTATCAATTTCTTTCTTACAAAACAAGAAGAATTTCATCTCATTATGTGCCCAAAATAAATTTGGCTCCTTTCATGTTAGTGGTACACTTTCTACCTTTTAAAATCGAGATGTACTTCCCTCTAGGTAAATCAACTTTTTTCTAAAGAAACATTTTTTAAATGTATGTCTTTTTTCTTACAATAGTAGCAAGAGACTTATGATGTAAATGACTTCCTTTTAAAATTATTTGTTTTCACAGCTGGTCGAAATTCCAATCCAGTATTTTTATTATAGATCTTTGAGAATTGTAGAGGGCATCAAGATTATACTTTGTGATTGTTAATATTGTCATTTCTCGTTAAAGATATTTGACTTTTCCTTCCAAAAGCTTATAGGATTCATTATCTAAAAGCTTACCTAGCAACTTAACATCACAATTGCAATAGGCTATGTAAATCATTTCAAGACTTTCCATGTATGTTTCTAAATTGAGGTTTTCCTCTTTGAATTGTTTCAACTTGTCTTCTAACCATCTATTCACACTCCTTAATCTATTATTTTAGTAACTCATTTTTCTTCTTCTTCATGCATTTCATTAAATGCATCAAGAATTTGGGATTTATTAAAACTTTGAGATGAACTAGAATTACATACAATATTTGCATAAGAATAATGATCAGCTATTGGACACGGGTTTGGCCCCTCTCCACTACTACTTGATAAGCTTGATGATGATTATCATTTTCCTCCCAAGTAATGTAGGGCTTTTTTCTTTTTGTGTCATTTCTTCCTTTTTTTTTGTCATTAATATTGTTAGAATCTAATAAAGGACAATCAAGTTTAATATGATCTAATCTAGAAGTGTTTAAGCAGTATGGGTTAGCTTGATCTGTGTGGTTATCATTTGGCATTATAAGCATGTCATATGATCATATTAGTGCATTATGATACATAACGCAAGACTACACTCTAAGGAAGATTGTCTGTTAGACAACGTAACACTTGCATCGTTATGATATACTGTTTGAACAAAGCATCTGTCTCACAAACGATAAATGATTATGTTTTATGCTTTGTGGTATTTAAATGCGTAATCAAAATCACAAGGTGTTGGATTTTTCATCAACAATCTCCTCTTTTTTTAAGGCGCTTAAAACATTAAAGTAAGACATGATAGTTTTAAAAAGGGTGTTCAACAAATAAAGTTTTCACAAAATATGTTCAAAGCCATGCAAACTTTGTATAATACATATAGTTAAGCATGAGTTCTTCCTTCTCCCCCTGAATTTGGTCTTTTTCCTCTTCAAGTTCCCTCTTAGAGTATATTCCCTTTGTCTTTTCTTTGTCTTTCTCCCCCTTTCTAAACACCAACAGAAAGGGATGGACTCAATAGATTTAATCCAATCCCTCCCATTTGAGGGTTCAACTGAAGCATTTGAGGTTGTTAGCAATAAAGGCTTGTCCGAGTCCTACCAAGAATTTTTTCATGGCTCTCCATTTAACAACTTCTTTAATAACTTGGTCACGAGTGTTTAGTGGTAACTAAAGCAAGTCACTAGCTTTGTCCAATGCAACTTTAAGGTTTAGTTCCTACATGAGAAGAACAAAAGCTTGAAGTGGTTGCTATGGTAGAAGATAATAAAACATGTGGGCAAAACCACAATGAAGGCATGAATCCTCTAAAAGGCATGGAAGCAAATCCTTTATACCTTGTTGAGTTGAGCTTGAGACGAATGATATAAAATGTTCACATAGGTAATTGATGATAAAGGGTAGGGGTAAGCATGAGGGTTTTCATCTAGGGGAAGTCCTTATATGTATGTGCTTTCAATTTATAAATAGAACCTTTCACTCACTCTTTCACAAGAAGAATTACGAATTGAAAAGAGTAGTTTTAGTGATAAAATGGAGAGTTTTCATATGCTCATCTTGAGCCATAAAGATTTAAAGAAAATCAAATCCTTGAATTTAAGGAAATATAATGATTACATGTGAAAAACAATGATGACTCTTGGAAAAGTCATATGTGAGGCTCCTATTTACTATTTAATGGAAACAAGAAGATTCTTGAAAGTTTGAAGGGTTAAGTACAAGAGTCAAACTATCCCATATGTATTTTGAAAATGAAATGTGGTAGTTAGAAGTTCCAAAAGACATTTCTAACTTCAAGAGTGTATAAATTTTGTCCAAGTCTTCTCTTAAGTTTAAAACACGAGTTTATAACTTCTCTCAAGTTCATCTAAAGACTAAAAAATTACTTTCGTACAACTCATCTAATCTCCTCTTTGATAGCTTAAAGTTTTTCTCTTGTTAGCCTTTCTATGCATCTCTTTTATTTCTTCTTTTCTATTCTTCTTTTTCATGTTTCTTATCTTTATTTTTCTTAGTTTTTTTTTTCTATTTCTTCAACAAATTCTTCATTCTTATTTATATCAATTACAATAATCTTTCTTAAGGAGATATATATGTAATGTAAAATGAAAGTGCATATATAAAGTAAAAAGGAGTTGTGTAATGTTCTATATAAAAATATTTTTAAAGGTTAAAGGATGCATGTATAATGGTAAAAGGGACAAATTAATTTTAAAAAAATGTAAATTTTGTGCAACATTAGAAAACTTACGGTGTTAAGAAAATCCCAAATGTAATTTACTATTTAATATATTATTCTTTATCGAATACATCATGAAAATATTAGTTATCTTTTAGACTTTCTAAATCTAAAAGTTTTAATAATGTGATTAATGATAAATATGTTGTTTCAATAAAAATTTTTTAAAATAAATTAAAATTCTAAAAATTTATTACTTAGTAAAATTAAAAAATTGAAACTTTTCATACTCTATCTTCTCTCACATCTATGCTCTTCAAACTATCGTCTCAACTTAGTCAATACATTGTTAGCTAGGTTTATTCAAAATTTGTCAAATCAATTAAGATAGAAATATTATTGGTTTAGTTAAGATTTAGGCTTCCTCAACTCAACATCATCTTATCAACTCATGTTAAGAGGAATTATTTCAATACCGAAGTAAATTAGACTGTGATTACTTTTTAACCAAAGTTACCGGTATTTTTTTTCTCTAATGTAAGTTAATACTATTTCTCAACCAAACATCAATTATAATTCCTTTTGTTAATATGAGCTTGTTTTTCTCTGTTGATATCTAAAATTTTCTTTGTTGGGTTGCTTTTCAACCAATAAAAGTTATTTTTATTCCAAATAGTTCTTTCTTAACTAGTATTAATTAGAGTTTTTCTATTGGCAAGATTATTTTTTATTGATGTGGTCATGATTTTTTTTGTCAATGAAGTGAGACCTTTTTTTCAATCAACCATTTGATAAAAAAATTTCAATTAATATTGTTAGATTTATTTCCTCGTCGATGTAAGTCAAAATCATTTTTTTTCAGTGACTTTATTTTTTTTGTCAAAGTCAACAGGACAATTTTTTATAAATGTTAATTAGATTTTTTGGTTATCATCTTCAAGAAATTTTTTTTGTGAATGTTTGCAAAGATATTTTTTCAATTCATGTCACCGGTGTTAACTTTTTTGCCCTACACGGCTCAAAATATTTTTTAATATCAAATGAGAAAACTTTCCACCGACCTCAACGAAAAATTGTTTTCAACCAATAATAACCAATGATTATTTTAGTCAATACTAATGAAAAAATTAACTAAAGAATTCCAACTAGTGACCGTCAAGAAAATAAATTTGGTCAATATTACCAAGTAATTGTTAATCAATAAAGAACTTTATCATGAGCAAATTCAACTAAAAGCATTACTAACTACAATAACATTTACTAAAATAATGTAACATTTAATGTTTAATTACTAATATTATTTAATATTAAAATAATTTAGTATTTAGTGATAATTAAATTACTTTAACCAAAATAAAATTAAAATCCAATCCATTTGAATTATTTTATTCAATTAAAGAATTTAAAAGAAACATTAAAAATAAAAATTAACTTTGATATATTTAAATTCCCTGAAAATTTTGAAATCCCCTATAAAAGAATCTGTGTAAAAGAACGTTTGATTCTATCTCCGCGCACTACTTATTTCAATTTTACATTGAGTTTTGCATAAAGTGCTTAAAAAATCCTAAGTGGGAAACGTAAGCCGACGATGGCGTGCATTTAGATAGAAAATCAAGTCATGAAACAAATCCGTATAAACCTCAAACTTAAATGAAGGCCTAGTATAAAGGATATTTATAAACCTCAAATAAACTCCAGGTAAAGAAATAACAGTCTGTTTAATGAACAAACGGTAGCAGTGGACTTGGAAATATGAAACTATAATTGTCAAGTCAAGTCTGATCATGAATTATAACACTTGCACCATCTTATCTAAAGAACTCCGAAAAAGGGATTCTTTATTGCAGAGTCTAGTTCAGATCCGGCTGAGTTCAGGATCGCCATCTCAACTTTGTCCCTAGGCAAAAACAAGAACTCGCCACCATCGATCTTCTCAAACCCGCAAATTTCTAGAAATTCAATGCCCCCTTTCAAGGAACCAACTCTGTCCTGTAAAACACACCCAACATCAACACAACCTTATGGTAAAGATATCTAGTGCCAAGTTAACATTGAAAAGCATTCAAAAAATGGGGGCAATACCTGAAAAGATTGGTTACTAAGACGTATCTTTCTGAACTTTTCCTCATCGGGATTTCTGGCAACATTCCCTACACAAGTTAGAAGAGTTTGGAATGCTCTCTTTACTCTGGCGTCATCCTCCTGATCCAGGAATAAGTGAATATGTAAATAGGCTAAAGATGTAACAATGTTTAAGCAGAAGACACTTTTTAACGAACAATATTTGAGAAGTAATGCTGTGATGTAAGCAATCAAATTCCTTTAGCAGAATGTAAAATGCGGCTAACATTATCACTAGCATACTAAAAAAAGGTCTCGTTTTTCCACGTTGCAGGATCAACTAGATATATCTTTCTGTATTCTCGAAGACCAAAATGAATGTTCTACTCTCGATTTTAAGTAGCAGTACATCTTTATTTTTGGAAAACACAATTTTACCACTTTTGCTTTTTTCCATGAAACATTAAAATTATTAGACCAAAAGGGCAAGTCGTAAGAAGCAGTTATCCTTCATGAACACAATAAGTTTAGGATATTGCAGTAAGAACCCAAGTAAAAAGATTCAGGGGGCAAAATATTTTGGGATGTAAAAGCTATATGCACAATTTGCACTAAAAATGTATTATTTAGCATCAAGTGATGGAGGTTTTTGTGGTATTTGTACTTAAGATAAATAAAAGAGACAACAATATATTTCAGAGAGCTTCATCACACCTCTCTTATGTTTTCATATTTATATTGATAGAATTATGATACAATGAGTAAAGGGAAGAGCAAAGATCAAAAGCCAGAACTAGAGTCCTAGGTACAGAGATAGGTACAGCTCATAGGTGCAGCATATAGCAGTTTTCCAATACAACTACTTACTACCTATATTTAAAACCTATTGTAACATTTCTAATGCTATTCACCATTAGATTGACACCAATTCATCAACTATCAAACAGTCATTAATATTGTCAACTACAAAGGTGTTCCCGTACCTTGTGGTTCTGCTTGAGAGCACGGAGGCACTCTCTCATTTGCTCAGCTTTTGTGGCAGGCCTAACTGGCACAAAACTCTGCAGGCACAAATTTCAAATAAACATGTAACTAACAAAAATAAATTTCCCAAAATTGTATATGGCCAAGCTCATACCTTTTTCTCCTCCACAACAGGTGCAGGTGAAGGTTTGGCTGCTGAAGGTTCCTCTGGAGGCAATCCATGTCTCCGCCTTCTTTCAGCCTGTCATAATAGACAAACAATGTGACTTGATTTAAATCCCCCAATAAAAGATATTTGATTTCCTGTGCCATCTTTCGAAAGAAAAAGGTTTGTACTCCTCAAGCTTTTCTGAAAAACTTGGACATTAGTTTAGTAAAGCTCCTGCATCCATAAATGCAGTAGTAGCGAACTCCAACTTTGTTTTTCGTTACCAACAGTTTTGTTCAAAATGCCTAAGCTCCTTCCCTCCTTATTTAATTTGATTAGCAATAACAAAAAGAAGACTGTCATTTTCTGAATGGGTGTGGCTGGTATAGCATAATGGAAATGGGCATCGCGGAAACTTTCATTGAACACAAATAGTCACTGTATCTTCAAATTAACCATCAAACATATAGCTCTGCACTTAATGCTCCCATTTATGTGCATATCTCAAATCATTCAATTCTTTCATTAAAACTACAAAACTGGGAAAACAGAAATTAGCTATTTCACCAAACTTTTTTTGGAATAGGATTCATTAATATGCATATTGCAGAACACTTGATTTGTGGGTTGGAGCATAACTCGACCATTTTTATCTAACCTGTAACTTGGATTAACCTGAATGCCAAGTGGAATGCAACTTCCAAATGTAAACAATATAGTATAATTCAAAAGAATATAAACCTATCAGATTTAAATAACCTTTTATCCGTTAAGTATGAATTTTTATTCATTTTTGACAACCATGTATGGACAATGGTGACTTATCTTTACATATACAACCTGAATTAATGTCCTAGACTCCTATGTTTTTGTGATATTTTTTACTAGAGACTGAGACAAAAAGTTAAGCAATCATGTCTTGAAAGTTAATGATCTTGAGGGAAAATAAATTCAAATCCCAAAATGTATTATCAGTTTCCAACAACAGCCACATGACAAAAGATCAGGATTTAATGCATAAGGTAAAACAAAATCAAATAGACGTAAGCAACATAGATTTAGGACTGAATTTGGACTAATATATTTCACATGCATATTCCAATTAAAGACAGTTCCTATGATCAGATTCAAAATTCAGATAAGAACTGGCTCAATAAAAGAACAAGAGAGAACAAAATGGTTAGGAAATGTTGAAACCTTGTCTTCTTCCAACTTCTGCTTGATTTTCTCCCTGGCCCTTTTCTCTTCCTCTTTCTCTGCTTTTCTCAAGGCCAACAACCTGCAAGAGGAACAAAATTTTATTGTAGCCAAGGGTACTCAATACAAAACACAAGATGTGCAACAGTAAATTTATTCGCTAAGCCAGACCGCTTCCTCTCATTGTCTTCTTCAATCCTCTTTGCTTCCAGCAACTCCTTACCAATGCGAATTCTCTCCTTCACAAAATTAAAGAAAACGACGATCCAAAGTAATTAACAAATATGGACAAACGTATTTAGAAATAATATATTACAATGTTATAAACAGATCCAACATAAGCATGCATGGGAATAACTAGACTTGTATAATAGCAGAAAAAATAGTACAAAAGATGCCCAAAAACATTTTAAGCCATGATAGAGTAACTGACTTCAAATATAGAAGTTCACATAGCCATTTAAGCCTATGTGAAGCTTCTTTTTTTTCCCCTTTTAGCACATTTTTTGTGAAACCTTGACTGGCTTCAAGCAATTATCTCTTCTATTTCTTGTGTTGAGCAATTAATTCCAATAGTTTAATTTCACAATAACCTATGGAGATACTTAAAGACTCCAATCAGAGCAAATCAATCAAATACTTCGCCAACCTTCCAAGAATACAACTCAAATCATTTGTCTTTGACTACATAAACTGGGTGCCAAATGTATTCATCATACCTTCAGAGACACAACAATTGGTAACACCACGAGCAAAAGAAAATTAGCTATTAAACAAAGCACGAATAATGAGTTAAAATTGGGCAACTTCCAAAAGTATCTCATTTTCTGAGCATGACACAATTTTATCTTTCCCAAAATCTAAATTAGAGGGGTCATAAAACTACTACCAAAACCCACAAACCACCTTGATACAAAGCAAGAAAACAATAACAATTCCCAAAAAACTATTAAACAGCATAGAAAATAACTTTTTTACATTGAATAATGTGAACTTCAAAACCAAGATTATACTATAGGTCATCATTACTTATAAGTTATAATCAACCTAAACCTTACCAATATGGCGACAACAACAGTCCATTTACTGTATAGTCTTCGATATAATTAAATAAGTAATCGAAAAAAATAAATAAAAGTGGAGGCTCAAAATGATTTTATATCACATCACATGCATCTCAGAAGATTCATTTGGAATTGCAATGTCACTAACAAGCTCACAGTCTTTTTTTAAAATTCACCCCTTCCTTGACCAATGGGTCAAAGAGTCATACACCATGTTAAGGACCAACTCTCCCAATACCAAAAGCCAAAAATACTTCATGTAGAACCATGGTTGGTTTTATATCTCTAACAAAGTCTACATAAAAGTATATCCCTATATTTTCCATGATTTAAAAATTTTAAACAAGTGTATTTCAGTAAAGAAAGTCACAAGAAATAAGTGAGAAGCAAATGGATGAATCCACAAAATACCTTTTCTCTTTCTCTCTCTGCTCTCTTCTCTTCCTCTTCTTTCTTCTTGCGAGCTCTCTCCCTTGAGATTATAGTTTAAAAATCAAATTATTACACAGTCCAAAGATATATAAGCAATAATAAATAACCTTAAAAAGTAACTCCATGTACACTAGCTATGGACACATGTGAGCATGTGCTAAACTACAAAACATAAAAAATCTATATGTTTAAGTATTAATGGCCAGAACAAAAAGGCCATTATGTCATGACAATACCAAACTGAACACAAGGCCAGAACTCATGCATCGACACAAATTTCAATAACATTAACATTGTCGTGTATTAATGGCATGTATACAACTGACATGAAATGATAGAGGACACAGAAGCAGATGCATTTTCTAATAATTAACAACTTCAAGACTACCTAAAATTTTAAATCAGGGACTCAGGGTGCAGTACACATTCGCATTAGGTATTTACTTAATCATCCTATGCTACTTAGGAAAATAAGGAATGCGTCAACCGTGTCCTTTACATATCAGGTGAAAGCATATTAGGGATTACCTCGGGTCATCATCAAACATTTCTTTCATCAAGTGAACCAATACATTTCTAAAATTATTCTCTACTCCTTTCTCCATAAAAATATTAAAACTCTAAAATAGATTCGTAACTTCACCCTTTAGTATTAATGTTATCTGAATTAGGGATTACCCTGGGTCATCATTATACGTTACTTCCATCAAGTGAATTGATACATTTCTAAAATTATTCTCAAGTCCTTTCTCCATAACAATATTAAAACTCTAAAACAGCTTCGTAACTTCGCCCTTTAGTATGCACGTTCTCTGAATTCAGTTTTGTACCTTAGTTCTTGTTGTTTGGCCTTCAATTCTTCGGGGGTAAGAGAAGGTTTAGGAGCCTCAATTTTGGTGTTGGCAGGTACCTGAGTGAATCATTATTCAGTAGGTTAGAAACTAGAGAGGCAAGTTAATTACACTGAATAAACTTTGGAGTCACTACTTGAACTAGACTTATTTTTGTTCAAGTTTACAACTTCAAATTTCTTACTTATGCAGCAATCAACAGTTAAGCACACAATGATAAAGAGAAATTTTAATGATATAATACTGTACCAAGGGCATCTGATCTATGTCAGAATCATTCTCATGCTCTACTATCCAGTTTACGGCAGCCTCAAGGCCAGCATTACCTGTTGAAGGGAGAAACCGAGTTTAATAATATCTAGACAGAGTATAAATGTTCAGACATATACACATATTAATATTGTATTGCAAATACTTTTGAAAATATGACTAAAACATTTCCCAAACATCCAAGAATGTCCTATGACAAAAGGCACTAATATAATCAATTGTACTCACTTACAGATACATAAGCACTGAACATACTCTAGAAATGTGCCATGATGCAATAATAACTAAAGGTGTTCACAAACTATCTTTTAGGAGCCTTCACAGAGAAGGTAAAACCCAGAAAAGAAATTGTAGAGGCAGTCCCTCAAAACTGTATTACTTCTCAAAAAACTTCCAAAACAAAGTTTACAAAGGAAAATAATTTGTTTACATAGGACATTCGCCATTACAAAACAACAATGCTCTTCCCATCTACCACGTAAGAGAAGAATATATAACAGCTAACAGCTAACTAATTTTTAAATTCCTTCTATAACAAAACTTTCCACACCCTTTCATTATTCCCCTTTCTATCATTACTTGCCCCTGCAGGAACAACCTCATTCTCAAGGTTGAACTCTGGAAATTGGTCGCTGACTAAAAGGAAGGGTGAGAATATCTCCTGACTAAATGATCGATGCCATCTAGCACCCTCTCCTACAGGATCAATTATGAAATAGTATTACCCTAGCACAGCTAACCCTATGGACTTATTATGGATGCAAACGGTTTCATTCAGTGCCACTGCAACACCTCTAGAATCATTAACCTCCTATGAATCATTAGTTCCAATTGTCCATCTATCATGTTGGAGCCCAGCACAACTCTATCTAACAAAATAGTCAATTCTTTGCTTTTGTCTCTCCGGTAAATCCCAAGGTTGATAGGGTAATAATTTCCATCAACAGGTTGATTCACTTCCAAGCGCCAGTCTTTTCTATAGTCTCGAACACGTTCAATGAAATTACATCCATTGGAACCAGTATAGAAGTTTTGTTGCATGCCAAATTTGTTCTAATCTTAGTTGCAAATTCCTTGCCAACTCCATCATCAATAGGTATAGGTCCAACAATAAACTCAACTTCGGCATGTTCTTGGCCCTTGCACATTCTAAAAGTCTGGTATATCCATGAATCTATCTGGCTGATGCACTTCATGCACAATTGGTCCCCAAATAAAACTGTGAGAGGAGACTTCCTGTGGGAAATGATGGGAGATGGTGAACCATCAAGTCTAAAAATATATGGTCTAGATGCCTAACCAGTTCCATCAAATCCTTAGCAGGCGTAAAATTTATATTCCTGATGTAAGGATTCTTTGACCTTGCTTCTGTTGTTGATATATTCAGTAAGTTTCCATTCCTTCATAGGATAAGTTAATTTCAAGTTTTCTAGACCCACTAATTATTATATCACTCCCATTCTTTGATTTGTAAGTTGCATCTCTACCAGAAATCGTAGCTTCACATTTGGCATAAGATACAGGCTAAAACCAAGTGGGGGAACAACTGCTGGAAAAGCAATCCAGTATTTGGGTTTCATAGTTGGAGACACTCCCAAGTATGCCACAATGTGGTAGCTTCTAAACCAAGAAAAACATCAAGTATTGGCACCATTTGGGATTGGACTTTTTCCCACTGGAATTCCGAACACCAATCGTTTTCATTAACTACAGGAATCCTTATGACGTCCTATCTTTTCCATCCCAGAAGATTTTAAACAACCACCAGGATTTTTCCCATTGGAGAAATCTACTTCTGATGCAGGACAATAACTTATGTTCAGAAGTGGACACTATTGATATTGTGGGTTCTTACATCCCGTTTTGGTTGCTCCCTCTATCAAACAAGCAAGTGATTATGCAATAACTTCTCATCCTCTTTATGACCTATTGAAAGTCGTTTAGCATAATCATTAGCAACATGTTGTTTTTCTGTACCAGATTTGGCCACTGTCGTCCCAAAGAAAGATTTCTCAGTCCCCTGCCATGTTCTCCCAAACCCATTGCATGAGTGTGCATTAGGTGTACTTCCTTGATGGTATGTTCGTGGTTCAATTCCTTTACCACCTTTATAACGGAAACCTGAAGTAGGTTCTTGAAACAAAGGACTTGTGTTGTGTATCCTTCATAGCCTCCTCCACATCATGGGCTACTTCCATAGCTTGAATTAAGTTCTTTTAGTCATGTCGCCAAACTTGATTTCGTATATCTTGTCGTAGCCTTGCAAAGAAATACCCCTTCAACTAATCTTCCAATGTTTAATTTGCTTGTGACACCAATATTTTGAATTGTTGGATGAAATCTTCCACACTCCCAAACTACTTTACAGCTGCCAGACTCTCAAATAGTGTGCTTCTCATGTTACCTCCAAATATCCTCAGTAGTGTTGTTGCAAGATCTTCCCAGGGTTATTGGATTTTTGACGCCAGAATTTGAACCAATGGCCTCCATTTCCTTCCATCCTAATGAAGGTTGGGCGTAATTTTGCTGATCCTCTGATGTTCCGAACTTCAAAAACATTTTCTGCCCTTGCTATCAAACCTTTTGGGTCATTCCCTTCAAATGTTGGCAACTCCACCCTTTTAACCCAAGGGCAAAGTGGTTCTTCCTCATCTTTATTAAATCCATTATTGTAAATGTCCTCTTCTTCTCTTTTCACGTTCCCATTGATTGAAATTTTCTCCTCCATCTAACAGTTTCCTTCCTTTCTTGATTCAAGAAGCAGTTCCTTTATTTCTCTCATATCTGGTATGCTTTCTTTTACCAGAGTCATGTCTAATCTAAAGTCTGCAATTTTCTTCCTCTGTTTGTTGAGCTTCCTTTATTTCTCTAATGTCAGGTAAGCTTTCTTTTACCAGAGTCATGTCTGTTCTCAAGTCTGCAATCTGCTTCCTCTGTTCACTGGCCCATTTCTCCAAAGCACTCACTCTACTTTCCATTACGCCACTCAAAGATCCGGCAGGTCAGACCAAATTTGTTAGGAGCCTTCACAAAGAAGATAAAACGCAGAAAAGGAATTGTAGGGGCAGTCCATCAAAACTGTATTACTTCTCAGAAAACTTCCAAACCAAGGTTTACAAAGGAAAATAATTCCTTTAACATAGGGCATTCCCTGTTACAAAACAACAATCCTCCTTCCCATCTACCACATAAGAGAAGAATATATAGACTTCCTAAAAGAAAGTCTCAGTCCCCTTCCCACAACAACTGTTAACAGCTAACAGCTAACTAATTTACAAATTTCCTTCTATAATAAACTTTCCACACCGTCTCATTATTCCCCTTTATATCACTATCCCATCAAAATAAAATAATTTTCAAGGCGCAGGCAGGCAGAAAAAATAAAAAATCTACAACAGCAATCAAGCCTCATCATACTAGGTGAGATTAGCTCCAGGATCAAGCAATGTTGCTAGGCTCTATTGCAAATCATGTTTTCAACAAAAACAGTTTCATGCAAGGTAAAAATAACTGGTCTTCCTCCATTTCTTTTACTTGGACGATCCTCCATTTCATCCACCTAAACTACATAAGTCTTTATTGATCTTCTCACATGAGACAGCAAAAAGCAAACCAGTTGGAAAAAACAAAAACAGAAATACAAGAATATTACAATCGTGAACCAGTAAAGACAACTATGCAAGACTGCAAGTAAGTTCACCAGAGTAATGAAGCGCCCGAGTAGCCCTTGTCGTGGAAAAACCCATTGATTCGAGTTCCTCAAGCAGCTTTTTGTCCACTTCAGGAACAACCATTTCTGCATTTCACAGCATACATCACAATCAGGTAAAAGTACAAACTAAAGCCACATTCCCATACACCACTTTCACAACTATTCATTAACTAAAATATAGGATTCTATCATTCATTACCAAAAGAATAATGGTGAAATCTTATTTACTTTTAATTACTCGTTTGATCCCTGTACCCTCACAATCTTTACTATCTAGTCCTTTACCCACACACTTTTTTATTCCGTTCTAATCTAAATTGTAGGGACTAAAATAGATTAAAAATAACACGTTACATGTAATTAAGCCTTTACTTCATAACTCTACAATTTTAGATTAGGAATATCCCATATTAATTAACTCGGTTTAAATTAAATAAAAAATAAAAAAATACCTTCATTCTGGTCAGCTGATGCGGCGCCGGAAGGGTTTTCCGACGAAGCGGCTGCATCCACCTTCGGTGCCTCTAAACTAATCGGTTTCACGGTCTCGGAAGTCTTGTCAACAAACTCGGTGTGGCCGGTTCTTTTAGTGTGCAAATCACTCTCCTGTGTTCGTGATCCAAACAACAGAAACAGTAACAGATTCAGCTAACAACACACACATATATAATACATAAAAGAAAAAACAAATCGTTGAACCCTAGAATGAGAATCGAGAATTGTGGATGGGACTAACGGTTTTGGATCGGCAGGGTTTGGAGCAAGCGGTGCAAACGAGGTTGAGAACCCGTTCCGTGGATTCGGAGAAGTTGGAATGGGAAGTGAGTTCGGCATGCTCTTGGGCTTCTTCTACGGTTCTGAGCAGAGCACCGCAGTCACCGCACTGGAGAGAAACCCCCGCCATTGATGCAATTCAATGCAACAACGATTATCAACAAAACGATTTATAGTTTGACCAATCAGCACTTACGACGACTCTTTGCTTTCTGGTTACAACAGAACGGGGATTGCAACAACACCACCGCTCTAGCATGTTCATCTTAGAATATCATTTTATATTTACATAAAAATTATTTTAAAATTAAAAGATTTTGTAAAAGTATAAAGGTTTTTAATTTTCTTTCAACATAATTATGATTAGAATTTTTTAATTTAAAAGGTTTTTTTTATAAAATATCAGATTATAATATTTGGAAGGATTTTATGAATTACGAAAATTTAAAAATTTCATGCATTTAATAAAAGAAATCACAATAATGAAATATATTTTTATCTATTTTTCTGGTTTTGTAAAATTATTGTTCAGGTTACTAAGACTTTTTATTACTTTGGGCCAGCTCAAATAAAAAATTGTCCTTCATTTTTTGATAATTATCCTATTTATAATTTCATTATTTTTTAATTATTCATATTTAAGTATTGAATATTAATTATTGTTTCACCATATACATGTTTAACTATGTTAATTATCTAAAATATTTTAATATATCATATATATATATATATATATATATATTGGTTTGGTTTTAATGATTTCAACTACTTAATTTTATTGTTCTACTCGTACGTACTTAAAAAGATTAATAGATCTATACCACTAAACCCATTTTACATAAAAAGATTATCTTTCGCGCTTCTCTTTTACTAAATACTGATATCCAAGATACATTCCTAGTCCAGTATATGACAGTAAAATTAGATTAATTAAAAGTATATTTTAATTGGTATTGATATTACACTAAGTTGTCAAGATACTAATAATATTTAATATTAGGTGATTGTAAAAAATAGAAAGCATTGTTTTTATTCCTCATGCATTAATCTGTGTTAATAAATTGTTAACCGTATGAATAAAAGAAAATAAAAGTATGTCTAGAAGAAGGGTACATGCTTAATGATTTTCTATCTCTAGCAAAAGTAAACTAAACTTATATAAATAAGAAATTTCAAACTCAAATAATAAATATAAACTTTTGATTAAAAAATATAAAATTAATATAAATATTATAATAAATAATTAATTATAATTTATTATTCTCTTATATAACATTTTTCCACATATTAAAGGTTGTAGCATTTATCATTAACTGATAACCTAAACATTAAGATTTTTTTATTAATTAATTGAATAGGAAATTCATATAAAAGAATTTGGTTGAATATTTTGAAGATAGTTGGAAAGAGTTTACGTAAAATATATTTGGAAAACTTTTCGTAAGAGCATATTCAAATAGGTGGAGGTCATAGTTTTATAAATATTTTTTTTAACTTTTTTATAAGGATAACCGATCATTAATATAGAAGTAAGTGAAACAAAATAATAATAATTTATATTGTTTTATCCAAGGTTGTAATAAGAAATTTGATAAGGAAAAAGTCTAATATCTTAATTTTGATTAAGTGTTGAAAAGAATAAAGTATAAAATAGGGTCATGTTTTGTATTTAAGAAGTAAGTTTTTGCTCAAACAATAGATAATGAAAGACAAGCATTTTGTTTGTCAAAAGATATAGAATTGTGTAATCTTATTTTGACGTTTAATAAGCATTTTTATGTTCAAATAATATGTGTATAGTTTTAAATCAATACCATACTCACCATATCTTTATGTTTATTTTATATTACAAGAAATGTTCATTATGTTCATTTCTTACATTTGACCAATAGGATTCGAAAAAAAAATTACATTACATCAATCATCTCTTGAAAAAATAAACTAAATTTGTTTTGTTTCAACAACTTCTAAGTGCATGCTTTGTCAACTTGGAAAAGTTTATTTGCTTCGTACGACTCTGTGCCTTTTCACAAGTTCAAGTAAAAGCACTTTGTTCAAGTAGAGATAAGTACATCCAACTATTGTGATATTGCTTGAAAAAGAAGAGAGCATTTAATGCATGCATGGACCGCATGTAATGCATCTTCTACATGTAAGTTTGTCATATGCAAGGAAGATATTCAAGGGATTATGAAGTTATTCAACAACTAGAAAAGGATTTTCAATGACTCTTTTCTTCCATGCCTATATAAAGTCTTTCTTCAAGAAGGAAAATAGAGGAGTTTGTTTTTTAATAGTGATTAAATGCTATCAAGAAACTTTTTATGCCTAAAATAGCTTTGTAAATACATTGTTATGTTCACTTTAGCAAAGTATAAGGGAGTGCTTAACCTTGTAAACATCAAAAGACGCAACCTCTCTCAAGTGAGCAAACCTTGTGATCTTTTAATCACATCCTAAATTAATTTGTTTGTCTTAGCCAGAAGTGGCTTGTAATCAAACAATACTCATGTTAGTCAAAAGTGACTTATTGTTAAACAATATTCGTATGGGTTAGTCAGGAGTGACTACAAGCTAAAAGAATATTCCTGTATCTTACAACATTAGTCTACTAATGAAACTCAAACATTTGTTTGAAAATTGGACGTAGTACATGCTTTCGGACAAACCACTATAAAAAATCTAAGTAATTTCTTTCCTTCCCTCTCTTGTTATATTGCATGTTATAATTGTTGGTCTAACTTAAGAAGGACAAGTTTTTCAAACTTAGTTTATGAAAATCTGTTAGTTTGTCTGACTAACAAAATCATGTTGGATTGAACGCTTACAATTAAGTCAAAAGTTATAGCTTATAATCACGGTGCAACTCTTTCTACTCATGAGTATAATAGATCAAGCACTACAATTCGATTATGACTTGACCCACCTGACTTCTACCACAGGAGACAGGTTCAGTTCTTAGATAGTTAAATATGTTTTTAGCCAAGGGTTTGGTAAACAAATCAACCAATTGATTAATAGTTTCAATTAATTCAATTTCAAAATCCCATATAAAATGGTGTCGTACTAATGTGTTTGGTTCGAGAATGTTGAATTGGGTTTTTAGTTTAGTTTATTGCACTTGTGTTATCACACATAAGAGGTGCCATACTCAATTAAAGACCATAATCCAACAATTTTTGTTTCAACCGTAAAATTTAAGCACAACAACTCCCTGAAGTAGTGTATTCAATCTCAATTGTTGAAAGTACAATACAGGTCTGCTTGTTACTATGCCATGAGTCCAAGTTTGATCTGAAAAGATGACAAGTACCGCTTGTATTTTTCTTGTCTAATTTACAACCTGCAAAGTCAAAGTCAGAAAAGCCTACTAAATTTAAAGAAACACCACCTAGATACCACATTCCAACATTGGTAGCTCCTTTTAAGTATTTTATAATTCTTTTTGCAGCATTGTAGTGAGATTCCTTGGGGTTTAATTGGTATTTGGCACTCATAAACACACTGAACATTATGTCAGGCCTGCTAGTTGTCAAATACAACAATGATTCAATGAGCCCTCTAAATTAGTTGTCTCAACGACAGTTCCTTTCTTATCTAGATCCAAATAACAATTTGTTGACAGAGGTGTGGTAAACTTATTTGAAGCTTTCCATCTCAAATTTCTTCAACAAGTCATTGCAGCACTTGGATTGATTCAAGAAGGTACCATGCTTTATTTGTTTCACATAGAGGCCTAAGATGAAGTTCAACTCACCCAACACAGACATCTCAAACTCTCCCTACCTAGTTGACACAAATTCTTAACATACGCAACCATAATGACATAAAGATTATGTTATCTAAATAAACTTATACAAGAATTATATCATTCTTAACTTTTCTTATAAAAAGAGTCTTAATATTTGTTTCTCTCTAATAATTATAAGATAAGGAAGTTGTTGAGTCTCTACCACTATCTTGCTTCAGTCCATGAAGTGCGCTTTTCAACTCATACACATGGTCTGGATGTTTATGTGATCTTCAAAGTTAGGTGGTTGTGATACATAAACCTCTTCATTAATGAAGTCATTCAAAAAGGCATTGACATCCATCTAAAAAATTTTGAAGTCACTCATACAAGCATAAGCAAGAAGATATCTCACAACCTCTAGTCTAGCTATAGGTGCATAAGTCTCATCAAAATATATTCATTATTCTTTATTATATCCTTTAGTCACAATTCTAGCTTTGTTTCTAGTGATAACACCTAGTTCATCCATTTTATTTCTAAAAATCCATGTAATACCTATTACATTCATGTTTTTAGTTTTAGGCACAAGTAACCAAACATCATTTTTCATAAACTAATATAATTATTCACACATAGCAGAAATCCAATTGTCATCTTTTAAGGTATCGCAAATATTTTTAGCTTCAACTTTTGAAACAAAAGACACTCCCTTTTCAATCTATCCAATAACATTGTTAAGAGAGAGGTTTCTAAGAATCCTCCATTCCTTGGCAAGATCTTCATGTGATTCTTGTTCAGTGGCAAGATCACTTGAATCAACTTGATTTCCTGGTATATTCATATTGAATTTAGAGAAGACACCCAACAAATCTTCTTCACATGTACCAATCTTAGATGACATTTGCGGCTCATGGTTAGATTCATCAAATACCACATGTACAGATTCTTCAACAGTCATGAGCCTCTTATTATATATTCTATATGAATAACTATTCAAGGAATATCCTAAGAAAATCCCTTCATATGCTTTAACATCAAACTTTGCAAGATTTTCTTTACCAATATTCAATATGAAACACTTGCAGCCGAAAACTCTAACATGACCTATACTAGGTATTCTACCCTTATATAATTCATAAGGAGTTTACCTAAGAATTGGCCTAATCAATATCCTGTTTAGAACATAACAAGTTGTACTAACATCATTAGTCCAAAAGTATTTTGAAATAGAATTTTCATTCAACATAGTCCTAGCTAATTCCTCTGTTGATCTATTTTACTTTCTACAAGTTCATTCTGCTATGGAGTCCTAAGTGTAAAGAAATTGTGTTTAATGTCATATTGTTCACAAAAGGAGTTAAACTTTTCATTCTAAAACTCATCCCATGATCACTTTTAATGGAACTAATGCAGCAACCATTTTCAGTTTGCAAAAGTTTGGCAAGTTTCTTAAAAGTAGAAAAGGCATCTTCTTAGATACAATGAATAATATCCATGTGAACCTAGAATAATGATCTATAATGGCAAATTAATAATAATTTTCCCCATAACTCATGGGTCTTGAAGGTGCACAAGGGGTTTATTTGTATAATAAAAAAATTATGTTTAAAAGAGATTTTAGTTTATTTCCCCTTTTGATAAGCTTCATAAGTTTTTTTTCATTTCAAACTTAAGCTTTGGAAGACCATTTACTAAGTCCTTAAAAATCAACTTATTCAAATGATACATATGAATGTGAGCAATCTTTCTATGTTATAGCCGAGAATCATCAATTTTAGATAATAAAAATTCAATTTTATTCAAGATTAATATCTAACATATAAATGTTGTTGACCTGTTTGCCAACCGTTGTACTTTTCCATTTTTTGATTCACATATTAGGCAAAGATTTGGTTCAAAAATCACTTTGTGACCTTTGTCACACAATTGACTAATGCTCAACAAATTATGTTTCAAACTCTCAATATAGAACACATTTTGAATTATCACATTAGAATCATCTCCTATATGACCACGTTCAAGGATCCTTCATTTATTGTTGTCACCATATGTATCATAACCTTCATATTTCAACACCAACTCATGAATTTTCTAGCATCACTAATCATCTACCTTGAACAACTTTTTTTGGCTTTCAAGTGCACCTACAAAAGAAATTATATGTAGTTGGACCTTTATTAATTTGGGTCTAGTAGTGTTAATTTCAATTTTGGCACATTTCAACATCCACTTTACTTTGCCATAAGGAACGTCGTATTTGTAGTTTCTAATTGTATGATATTTTCTCATACAAACAAATGATAAAAGGAGAAGAATTTGCTTCTTTATATGAAAAGAAATGTATTGCTTTACTTTATTTTGGAAAGCAAGTTTATAGATAATTTTAGCTTTATCAAAAACACAACTATGTGATCCTAGCACAACTTTAAGATTAGCTCTCCCCATAGTAAATTTGCCTAAGATTTTAATGAAATAGTGAATTTTGTTCTATAATGACTTATAATTTTCACAGTCCTTTTAAATGGGCTCACAATTTTCTGAACAACAACAAATAAATCTTATAAATAATTTCCAAGTTTTCAAAATGCATTTTAGCATTCCACAACTCCTTTAATGTAGTGACCCTATTCTCTAGCCAATTATTTAATCTTTCAAGTCTATTATTGAAAAGGATTAATCTATTAACTTCATCATGTGTTTTCTTTAAAGCATCTAAGAGTTATCTATAATTATTTCCATGTACATAAAAATTAGAGTTTACACTGCTTGAGGAAGATTCATAGCTAGCCATTAAGCACAATTTTCCTCTTTGTGCTCTTTTGAAGAAATGCTAGAAGAGGTCTCATCATTATCTTGTCAAGCAATGTAGGCTTTTTCCAGTCTTGGTGCCTTTTTCAAATTTCCTATCAAAATTATTTTCCTTGTTTTGAGTATTTGAACATTTAATTTTGATATGTTCTCGTTTATCACAACCAAAATAAAAGAAAATAATCTCTTGCCTCATTTCATTATCATAATCAGTTTTAGTCATATAGAAAGTTTTCTTTTGAAAGTACCAAGGTGTCATTAAGGTTGCTCAATCGACTTTTAAATAGAAGTTTATATAATATAATCATCCTGGAATAATTCAACTCACTCTTTTTCAACTCTTGTGAAATGATATTTGTGATTTCTCCCACTTATTTTTCTGATTAATCACTGAATCAAGATACACTAAAAATTATAAGAGAATTGATATAAAATAAAAAAGTATTTCTTTCATATCTTTCTTTCTCTATAGGGTTTAGACTTCAAATAACAAAAAATAAGTTCTCGGACCACTAAGAAAGGCAAATCTTTATCTAAAGTAACTTTTTTTTCATGCACTTTCATAGAGTGTGGAAAATGCCAAAAATATTTTCCTTATAATTTTGTCCGGAAATATCCAGATTCAGTAATTTCAAAAGTTTATATAATTTAAAAACTTCTAGTTTTATATTTCAGATTTTATAATCTAGAATTGTTTTTTCAGTGAAGTCGGCGAACAAATTATTCCTTTTCTAGATTATGAAAATCACAAATACAAATTTATTCTTATGATACTTTAGACTCTACTAGGTTCATGCTTGAGTTCGCAAACACGCTATGAAAATCACAAATACAAATTTATTCTTATGATACTTTAGACTCTACTAGGTTCATGCTTGAGTTCGCAAACACGCTACTTGTATATGGCAACTTTACGTCCTCCGCTTGCATAAAAATTAGAGTTTACACTGCTTGAGGAAGATTCATAGCTAGCCATTAAGCATAATTTTCCTCTTTGTGCTCTTTTGAAGAAATGCTAGAAGAGGTCTCATCATTATCTTGTCAAGCAATATAGGCTTTTTCCAATCTTGGTGCCTTTCTCAAATTTCCTATCAAAATTATTTTCCTTGTTTTGAGTATTTGAACATTTAATTTTGATATGTTCTCGTTTATCACAACCAAAATGAAAGAGAATAATCTCTTGCCTCATTTCATTATCATAATCAGTTTTAGTTATATAAAACGTTTTCTTTTGAAAGTACCAAGGTGTCATTAAGGTTGCTCAATCGACTTTTAAATAAAAGTTCATATAATATAATCATCCTGAAATAATTCAATTCACTCTTCTTCAACTCTTGTGAAATGATATTTGTAATTTCTCCCACCACATATTTTTCTGATTAATCATTGAATCAAGATAAACTAAAAATTATAAGAGAATTGATATAAAATAAAAAAAAATATTTCTTTCATATCTTTCTTTTCTCTATAGGGTTTAGACTTCAAATAACAAAAAATAAGTTTTCATACCACCAAGAAAGGCAAATCTTTATCTAAAATAACTTTTTTTTCATGCACTTTCATAGAGTATGGAAAATGCCAAAAATATTCTCCTTATAATTTTGTCCAGAAATATCCAGATTCAGTAATTTCAAAAATTTATATAATTTAAAAACTTTTAGTGTTATATTTCAAATTTTATAATCTAGAATTGCTTTTTCAGGGAAGTCGACGAACAAATTATTCCTTTTCTAGATTATGAAAATCACAAATACAAATTTATTTTTATGATACTTTAGACTCTACTAGGTTCATGCTTGAGTTCACAAACACGCTATTTGTATATGGCAACTTTACGTCCTCCGCTTGCACAGACTTGTAACTCTCACAATCTAAATTTGTGTACCCATCTCTCAAATTACACGCCTGCTGGTTCCTCGGACTCAACCCTCTCACATAAAGTACAGTCTGGCGAGGCGTTAGAGTCACACAAAAACCATAAGAACCGCACGCTTAGAAACTATTGCAGTGATCCTTACATGCATACCGAAACTTGGTCCATGCGTTGATGATTGGCACCGAAGTAAGACGCCGAAGTACTCCACCCGTTGTCACAACTAGCCTCGACAAAATGGAACGGTTCAAAATGGTTATATTAAACATGATAGAATCAGTGTCAAGTTGCATCTTTGGTAACCCACCGAATCTCTCACTGTTCCAAGAGGGATTTGAAAAACCATTGCATCTCCTTTTCTCACCCAAAGAGGGATTTCATCGGACTTCTACCCCACTCCCTGTTTCATGTTTTAAACAAAAGGATTAAAAGAATCGAAAAATGTATGCAATTCTCCACAAGTCCCTGTACAAGATATCCCTACAGGAATGTATTTGACATTTGTAATGCTCAAATAACACTATTTTCGGCAGTACTATATACTATTTTTTAAAGAATACCAAATCCATTATAGAAAGTTCGGCTCCATTTTGATAACAATGCCTACTTTGGAAGGTGCACCAAAAAAATTGCACCCCGGTAAGAATTAGAAAAAATCGATTTACAAGGAAATTACAGTAGAGACAAAACTACTATATCAAGTTGTCTATAAAAGCTGAAGACTGGATAATCCTCAAGAGCTCCCTCAAATTAGCAAGTACATGGCGTGGTCCCAAACTCTTTGCATCAATGAAATTCAAAAGCTGTTCTAAATCCTACATTCAAAAAAGCTCGAGGGAAAGGAGCTGTAAGTCAGGTTAATTAGGAAGTATATGTCAGTACTATAAATATTGAATCTCGTTAAGACAACCACACTAAAAAAATATTTAAGAGAAAAAAAAACAATAGGCAGTAACTAAGTATGGGAGAGTTTAAAACGTTCAGCATATTTAAGATATAATACAGATGCAAACCTACCTGCCAACACGCTGGGTCCTGCAGTTAAAATCAAATTATGTAGAATGTCGTAAGGTACATTTCATGCTATTTTTCAGTGCATGTAAAGCATTTTTTTGGTTTTTGGTTCGAGGAAGTCCCCAGAGAAACTCATTAGTTCAGAAACAAATTTTAGAACTAAAGCGTCTTAAGTAAGCGTAACTCAAAAACAAAACTATTAATTTTCCATTCCATGAAATGCACAAAGGCGGCATTTTGACTCTTCAAAAGTGCATATGAATAAAATAATTGCAGTCATTGAAAAAAGCAATGGGTTGATGTTTTCATGATTGGCTATGAAAGTGTACGTAATATTGAAAGATGATATTCTTATCTATAACTCAGATTTGCAACCTTTCCCTCTAAAATGAGAAGCCAAATTCAGAGAAGCTTAAATTCTAAACACGGTGTTGGGAAAATAAAACAATGAAGTACAGCTAATTCTAGTGGTGGAAGAGGAGCTAACATACAGTAGGCTTTACTCTCATAGTCTAAATAATTTCTTAATCAACCAGCATGTAAAAGTCGGAGCAAAGTCCCAAAAAAGCAATGCAATATTGGCCCGAAAGCTATTTCAGTGAAACATATGGGAACTCAATTACTAAACATGCAAAACACGAATGCTACAGACTAGAACAAAGTCATCGACGAATATGAAAAGTCAAAGACTAAACAAATACATTAGACAAATGATAAAGGGGCAGAAAGTGTCAGTGAAAAATGCACTTAACTGCACTCAGATTGAGTTGCTAAAAGCAAATAGAAATACAAATATATACCTTATTTAGTAAGAATACAGCATAAGCTGCTCTTGTTGTGTCTTGACCTTCTAAAAAAAGGGGGAATTCCACATGCTTGGTATTTGTGTTTGCATTTGATGAAGCTTCGGATGTTAGCTCTGTTGAAGGTGCATTGTCAATAATATATGAATGAGAAGCACACAACCGTAAAGGATATCGCAAAGGAACTTGCAAGTAAGAGGCTATAAGTGAAACAGCCTGCGAGAAAATCAGTCTAGTAAAGTACATTTCAATAACAGAAATTATTCAAATAGGGGAGACATTTCAATAATTATTAGGTCAACAATCATCGACATGAGCTAGTATAAGAAATGCTATATAGCTGGAAACAGACGTTTTGTAATGGAAAAAGAAAACATGTATGACAATTTAGAAACTGTACATAACAAATTTTGAAAATGGATCACAAAAAGCATACGATAGAATAGCACATTCAGTTGAGACACAAAAAAGGCCCAGTAGGTTCTAATACTTACATGTGCAACATATCCTAGGGCAGTAGCAGACCCCTGAATTTCCTTTTTATCAGTGAAAAAGCTCATTTTCCTAAAAGATAGCACGTTCCAATGCAGACCATGAATTGTTAAGGATCCTTGATTAACTGGTTTAAGTCCAGCAGAAGTCCCTGAGCAAAGAAATAAATGAAACTTTTAACAATAAAATTCAGAGAAGGTATCACTTACAATTGCAGTTCATATTAGCAAAACAGTTGTGATAATTAATTCAACATAAGATAAACTATAGTTAATATCCAATGAATAGCTATGGTCTTCTAGTGCATCTGTCACATTATAAAACATGGCATGAAAGTCCCTTACAGTATGAAAAAAAGTAAAATGAAAAAACAATAATAATTAACCGGATGGATGCTAAAAAGGTTTGTATTTCCGTCAGTGATCTGTCAATTTAATGATTACAATTTGAATGAGAAATTTCAAAGAAAAATGAAAATACATGACAAAGCTCAAAAGACCTAATGATTCAACCTTGCACAATAGGCCCCCATATAGAGAAACACTGAAGTGGTTTCAAAAGTTATATCACAAAATTATGATAAAAGAATACTGACTTTGGTTCAACGAAAACAGGATGAAGACAGAATCAGATAAACATCTATAATTAAGCAGATAGTGAAACACTTTTCTTTCTTTTAGCAATAACTTTGTAAGGGAAGAAAAAAATGAGAAGATGGAAAATGAACAGAAAAATGTTTTCTTTCCTATTGTTTGATTCAAGAGAAAAGGCAAAAAATATATATTTCCTTCCTCTTGTTCCATTGTTTGGAGATAAAAGTAGAGAAAAAGAAAATGTATTGGTAAAAAGGATGTATGTATTCTTTCCAAGAGCAAAGCTATTTGTCCGAAAACAATATTTATTGTGTAAAATTCTTTTTCTGGCTCTTTTCCTTTTGGAGTCAAGATCTCCCTCCTATGCTCTTTAGCGCCTTATCTTCCCCTTCCATTGCCTTGTCTTGTACCTAGCCAGTTCATCCTTTTCCTAATTTCCCTTAATAATTCCTTCATTTGTGGTTTTTCTAGTGAGATTTTAAAGTGAAGTCCTCCTTACTTTCTTTGATTTCATGATGTATACATCCTTTTCAATGCTCTTCACCATTTTACTTCAGATGATTTTGATTGTACCTAGCGTGTTCCTCTTCCTTTTCCTAATTTCCCTTAATAATTCCTTCATTTGTGGCATTTCTAGTGAGATTTTAAAGTGAAGTCCTTAGTTTCGTTAATTTCGTGATGTACATCCTTTTCAGCGCTCTTCATCATTTTACTTAAGATGACTTTGATACATGCTTGCCGAAGGTTTCTACATGCCCATCCACCTTTGGCTATAGCCTGGCTTGTGAGAAGAGAAGCAAATGCCACATCCGGAAGCTCCAATAAGGGACCATTGGGTGGAGTCGAACCATGCATGGTGGTAGAGGAGGAAAGAAGAAAGCTCTCGATCAATAGTCTGGCAAAACTAAAAAGACAGACATCTAGGAAGGCTTATCAAGCAACTTCAGATTCTGAAAATTCTGGCAAAACTCCTGCATCCTCTACAATATAGAAGGAATGCATGTACTACGAGCCGAAATTGAACGTCTAAAATCTCTCATGGAGTCTACCAATAAGCCACCTTTTGGTACTTCAATTCCTCTTTTAATGTTTATAAAACTTTATGTAAGAACTCTTGGGTTCTAAACTCTAGTGCGATAGACCATATGACCCCTCATTCATCTCTTTTAGCACCAAATGCTTCTCTTTCTGGTAACCACATTACCATTGTCAATGGGACTTGCATCCCAATAGCTTGACATGCTAATATTTCTCTTGTCAAATTCTTTCGTGACATATAAACACAATTTGGAAAGTCAATTAAATGCTTGCATTCTGATAATGGGAGCGAATATGTAAATCATGACATGTATAAATTCCTTCTTGAAAATGGTGTTGTTCATGAATTCACATGTGTGGATACACCATTGCTGAAAGAAAAAATAGGAATTTCTTGAGGTGACACGGGCACTTCTCTTCCAAATGTATGTCTCTAAATCTTAATTGGGTAAGGTCGTCCTCACTATTACCTATCTTATCAACCGAACCGATTACCCTCCCAAGTTCAAGATGGCCTAAATCCCATTGAGTCCATGTCTTCCTTCTTTCCATCTGCTCCTCATCTCTCTAGCCTTTGTATTCTAGTGTTTCAATGTGTTGTGTTTGTCCATGTTCGTAGTCAGTATGTGGGAAGCTAGATCCTAGAACTGTTAAATGCATATTCATTGGTTATGCTTCTAATAAAAAAGGATATCGTTGTGACTATCCTCCAAGTCAAAAGTTAGATCCTAAGTTGTGACTGTAATCAGTCAGTTCATGCATGATTGCAAGGGAGAGGCATTTACATGTCATGAACAGAATCCTTCAATATTTGAAGACAAGTCCAGGCAGGGGATTGTTGTTCAATAAGAATAATAAATTAAAAATGCAGGTGTATATTAATGCAGATTATGCAGGTTTGTTGCATCCACCTCAAGATATTGCATGTTCTTGGGTGGAAATTTGGTGACTTGGAGAAGTAAAAACCATTGTTCCAAGGTCTAGTGAAGAAGTTGAATTCAGAGTTATGGCACATGGGTTGTGCAAATTCCTATGGTTGACAATTATTCTAAAGGATCTTGAGTGGCATATGAAGAGTCAATAAATATTTATTGTGATAATAAATCAGCTATTAGCATTGCTCACAATATAGTTCAGCATGATACGACCAAGCATATAGAGATAGATCGACACTTTCTTAAAGAGAAACTGGATAGTGGCCTTATCACTACTTCTTATGTCCCATCTAGGCTTTAGTTAGCAAATCTGTTTAAAAATGTCTTCCCATTGAACGATTTCATGATCTCACATACAAGCTGCGAATAATGAATATCTATTTACCAGCTTGAGGGGGAGTGTTTTTAGTAGGATATTAAGTGTACTATTAGAAGTTGTTAAAAGATTGTAGGGATCTCTTTGTAATCAATACTTTAGGGTTAAAATTCTCTATATAGAGAGGTTGATGTATTGTTTCAAATCAATCAATAGAATAAAATTTTCGCTCATTCAGATTAAGCCTTTTCAAGTTCCACCAAACAACATATAAGTGACGTTTTCATACAATTTCTCAAATTTTCTTTCCCCCAAAATCTACCGTGCCAAAAAAAATTAAAATTACGTTTGTTGGCATTAAGCAAAACTAATGAAGAAGCATCAAAAGGAAACAAAGACTTGAGACACATCAAGCATGTGGAGTCCAGGATGAAAGACAGCCTTTCAACATAAGACCCATCTTATGGAAGAACTATATACAAGGTGCCACTAAGAAAATAAGGATTAGTTATTGAACAATCCAGCACCTCAAGTTTCATATAGTTTATTTAAATTGCAAGTTTCTTAACTTTTAAGACACTTCAATTTGAAATTTAGAGTGTGTATTTCCCTCTAATAGGATCTCATATTTAGAGTGTGTTGAAAATTTCACATTGACTAAAGATATAACTAAATTATAGTATATAAATGGTGTAAAAACTTTACCTTACAAACTGGTTTTCTAAGGTGGCTTAAATTCTACATTCTAAGGTTGTATTAGAGTCAATTTCATCCTAGTGATCCATGAGTACATCTGGTTCAAGCAACAAGAGTAATATGTTGTAAAAGTAATTGTACAATATGGAAGAGACTCACACTTGAGGATATTGTACATATTTAAGTGAGTTGGGAGTCTTGGATTGTCTAGAAATGAGAAGAATGAATATATAAGGAGAAAAACATATTGAGGTAAGGATTTGGATTAAAAGTGGTGTCATTCTCTTATAATGTTTGTTCATGACTCACTTGCTAAATATTTTACATCAACTAGAGATATGGTCAAATTATAGTATAAAAAAAACCTATACACTATGGTTTTAAGTTGAAAGCAGTGTCATATTCTCTTATGTCGTTGGCATTTGCTGAATATTTCATAGTCTATTGCTTCCCTTTGATTTGTAACAAACAAATTTGTTGAAAACTCTACATAAATTAGAAATATAACAAAATTATATAAGTAGATGCGAACTTTCCAGTACAAGTCGTTTTGTGATGTTGAGTTAGGCTTAAAATGCACTTTCTAAGATGATGTTAGATTCTATCTTAACGAGTTTGTTGTCCTATCGTTGCACTCACTATCGGATCACTCATATAAATATTTATTCTCATGCTCAAGATGTCAAATCATTAGTGTGAAGTGTGTTGGACAACTCACATCAACCAGAAATATGACCAAATTCTAGTATATAAGTAGATATAAATCTCATCTTGCAAGCAAATTTTTTAGGGTTAAGTTAGACCTAAATCCACTTTCTAAACACACATCAGCCAAGTGGAGTGCAGGATGAAAGACACTCTTTCAAGATAATAACCCAACTTATGAAAGAACTATAGCCTACCAATAAGAAAACAAGAATTAGCAATCCAGCACCTCAAGTTTCAATAGTTTATTTAAATTGCAAGTTTATGACCTTAGTCATTCTTTTCACCTTAGGAGCACTATGCATATACGAAAGAAAGACTATTGAGAACCCTTACCTGCTAGGTTACTCGAAGGATATGCCTCAAGCTCTTGCTCTTGTGCTGGTCCAACCAAGACCTTAACAGGATATAGCATTGAAATTTGAGTTATCATATGCTGTTGCCTCCTCCTCAGCATCTTTTGCAGTTTTCTCATATGAACATTTTCGTCTGACACTAATATGCTAGATTCCTATAATAAAAGCATCATCAGTTTTCTATAACTAACACCAGTAAAATACGAACAATAATTAATTCCTTTCCCTCAAAACAATAAATAATGTTGTTATCTAGATTCAAATAAACAAATTCATCAATGCCATTTGTTACATGGACTAAGAAAAGAAAGCTTTTATAGCACATTTGAGACAAAACAAGGAGTTAATAATTTTTGAAGAACAAGTACAAGAGAAACTGAGAAAGGTAAACTCTCTTCAGATGAATATAAACTTAGTCAAAGAAAACAAGAATAATCCAATTAATGTCAACACCAATAAATGAATTATCTTTATAATCAAGACAACACATAGGAATATTGTCAAATTTATTCCTTTCTTGAGCATCATTCATAAAGAGGACAACCTCCACTCTTGTTCATTAAGAAACAATGCTAGTAAAATCTTATACATACTTCTATACTCATATCTAGGCTATATTATATTTTCATAATTTTTTAAATGCTCAGATGTGATACAGATACAAATCAGTGACATATCAAAGTGTACCAAAATTGTATACATAACTAACACAGAGACGTGATCATATACAAATCAGTGACATATCTATAGTGTTTTATAGAATAGGAGACCCTTATATACTCTTCAATACATCTCGCTAAAAATGTCAACCACAATGATACAAAAAAGAAAAAGTCCAACCCATGTGCACTCTCCCAATTGTTTGCCAATATTCATAACTCAGCTTCCTATTTCAGAAAGACTCTTCAACACTGCTAATAAAAAATATAAAGAAAAATTCATACAGACTACTGAACTTATCAATTTTAATTATTTCCAGGAAAAAAAATATTATATTGACCAGAGTAAGACAGCAACTCACTTGGAGGTTTCTGCTTGATACAGAAAGAGCACTTCCTGCAACCAAAAGTGATTGCACTGCACCACTAAGCTGCTCCTCCTGCTTGCTAGCATCCTCCTTAGCCAGCCTAGAACGTATAGACATATTCTCCATCACCATTTTCTTTGATTCCAATTTCTGACGCATCTCCTCAAGTTCATTCAACCGACCTAATGATTCATCATTGACCTGTTCACAAAATTATTGCTCATCAATAGGCAAACACCTATATATTGGAAACTTCGATATTTGTCAAATGAAACCAACAATTAGTGGGAAAAAGCATCCCCAGGAGTAAATAAAAACTAAATCACTTATCAAACTGACAAGATGGAACTGGTGTGCTGAAAATGAAATCTAAACAGCAAAGTCATCAATACCAGATAATAGTGGAGCAACGCCCAAAACAGATATAGCATGATAACGGATTGGGATGCTACCATTACAAAATTTATAGACACGAATGAAATAATACATATATGAGTGTGTTGTGTGTGTGCTCAAAGAATATACCCATTAAAAGCCATAATTTTATGCCAAACACAGAAGTTAATAGCAAGAGTAAGGTAAAATAAAAGTGAAAAAAGTAAAAGTACAAACGGGCAACATACGTTACCTACAAGAGCACAGCAGTGCAAGAAAGTGAAAACAGAAGGCACACAATCTCAAATATATATATATATATATATATATATATATATATATATATATATATATATATATATATAT
>Ga0209489_100254_pt1 | contig 90971 bp, 54 predicted proteins | sample SiratrowhiteBW_FD_187527 | JGI IMG/M metagenome (GOLD analysis project Ga0209489, IMG submission 187527) | Root nodule microbial communities of legume samples collected from California, USA - Siratro white BW (SPAdes) (version 2) | ecosystem: Host-associated > Plants > Roots > Nodule | place...
AATCCTTAGTCTCTATCTTTATCATCCACCGTCCTTACTTTAAAAATCCAACTGGCATGCTATGGTCCAGAAATGAAGCATACATATGGGGCACCTTTGAAAGCTACCCTCTGAATGACAGCTACAGAAATCAGCTAGCACGTCATCTGTGTGAAATAAATAATTATCAGTACAAACCACTTGATCCTGATCTTCCCAGCTCATCACAGAGGCCGATAGATTCTTATCCTATGGATAGGATCATCCCAGAACAAGATAACTCTCACCAGCCTCGAGAATTCAAAAGTGTAACAGAGTACTATATACCAGCAGACCAGTTCCAGCAAAGTGAAGACCTGGCAGGAACACTTCCATAAATAAAATCCCTTTCTTCTAAAACATGTCTTCCTTCTAAGTTCTCCTATTCTCTGAAAGTCTAAAGTATATAGTTTACACTATCTTCTCCCCTAAATAGAAGCAAGTATGCTCTACACTCGCCTCTTATGAGGATCTTGTGTATCAGAAAGCTTCCGATCCTTTGAACCGTTTATGATAGTTCGCTCTCTCATAAGGATCTGAGAATGCCATAGTTGGTCTTTTAAGCCATGGTGGCACTGTCTAGACCTGAGGGGCTGTTCTTGTTTCCTTATGGGGAGGTTCTGTCCGAAATGGTATCAGAGCCAAACCGTTTTCCAAAAGGGGATATGATGGTATAAATTATATGCCGAAGACGAGTAGGAGAAACCAGCCAGACATGGACGCACCTTTTATTTAATCGGACCTAGTAGAGACAGAACAATTCATCTGTTGAGCTTCGCTTTGAGTCATACTACCATGTAATGGGTCCCAGTAAGGAAACATTTGTTTGTGTATCATCAATTCATCCATTAATTCTTCATTGTCGTTTCCTGCCTCTTACAAGGGCCAAGACCCCCTATTTATAGAGGAGAGGGAAGGCCTTTACAAGACACTCCTAGAAAACTCTAGTTACTGATGACATCATGCTTACATCATGCTGACATCATCGCTTACATCATGCTGACATCATCGCTTACATCATGCTTACATCACTCCTAGAAAATTCTAGTTACTGATGACATCATGCTTACATCATGCTGACATCATCGCTTACATCATGCTTACATCACCATATCTATTACACACCTTTTATTTAATAGAAAAAGAAACTCAGTGAAACTTGAAAAAGTTTAGATAGATGGAGAGTATCTTGTCAGCAGAGGATAATAAAGAATCAAAGACAAAAGAAAAGCCACTGATATAGAATCTTATCCCGAGAAGAACAAGAAGGTGGTAGTCATCTTTCACAAAAGATGAACCATGCTTCCTTTCTAAGCTAGTTAAGAATCCAGCGAAGTGCTTATAATACACAGACTCATGGCAAAGCAATTAGGTAAAAACGAGGTGATTGAGAAAGAGATACAGTATGGGAAGCACATATAGCAGCACCATATCAGGAGTTGAAGTGTCTAAGAGCCCTAGCGGTCAAGACCAATCTGTGGTATACTCAACTCCCGATTCAAGAACCTGCACCATTCACGCCAGCGTGGGATTGAACACTGCAACCGGTCTCCCTCAGAGACTACACTTTCGATCGAGAAGGAACCAGAGTGGACATTAGGGTTCGAGATGTTGAAACCAACAAAGAAGGTGGTAAAGGTGTTGGTGCCATCGATCTCACATACGGAGGCTCCACTTTAGACGTTCGCAAAGACGGAGGGCAGTTTAGCGTCGGATACGGCGTTCCCCACGTGAGGTGTGGTTTTCTGATTGTTACCAAACACGACACTGCTCCACACGGAGTCTCTTTGTTTGTGACACACGTGTGCGGCACTTCGGAACAAAGGTTGTCACTCGTTGTTGTGCAGGTTTGGTATGATGCTGCTAAAGGCTCTTTTATGTGCAACATAACTGGTCCTTCCCGACATGCTTCGGCTGTAGAGGTTATGGCGGCTATGAAGAAGGCCTATCGTGTTGGTTCGCCTAGTTCCACGGCGCATGGAGACACACGCATTATAAACAATTCTGGTGGATTCTATGGTCCTCTCAATGGCTCTATGGTCAATGATTCCATGATCAACTTTTTTACTGTGTACATGACGAGTAAGTAAGTGAGGATTGAGCAACAGATCAAGGTAAAACTCACTTCTGCGTTTCTCATGTTCCCAAAGGGATTCAGCATCATCGTATCTTAGCTTGTATGTGGAGATTATGATAGTCTTGTTTTGTTTCCTTCCCTGTAATCAAACTTTTCATGTTTAAGGTAATCTTCAGTACACTTGTGTTTTATGTTTAAGGTAATCTTTGTACACTTTTATTAAATTTGTTAGAGATTTCAGGTTGAGTTAAAATGACACGTTTAAATAGGTGAATTATTTATGTACAGCATATAATTAAGAAATTTATATATTTATATATAAATTGATTGTAGAATTATAAAATTAAGATAAACCCCAACGGTAACGATTTTAATCATTTGGGTGAATTTTTATGTTACTTTTTTAAATTTGTCACACGGTAAGATTTACAAAATTAATTTAAATTTTAAGCAATAATAGAGTTCTGTGATGCTAATTCATATTCATCTCTGTGGACGAACATTAATGATGAATTTGATTCATAATGAGTTACACTATAATTAATCTACTATATATTTTGGCATAATCTTATCTGAATTAAGATCTATTCACTAAATAAAAGAACAGATTAAACTACTTCAATTGTTTTCTTCTTGGTAAACTAGAGTAAGCGTGTCAATTTGACTTGCTCTGATGTTTTCTTGGTGTTGACACACTTACAGCATATCATCCAACACGTTGAAATCTGTTTACTCTATAAACTATTTATTTTAATTGAGTCCACGAACACTACTTTTTAGTCCTTTGATAATAAATTATCATTTTCTGACAATTTTTAAACCATCACAAACTAATCTTAAGAACCTATACTTTTTTTAGTTAAGAGACAATAAGTGTTATTTTAGTTTAAGGACTTATTTAAACTTTATCAAATAGTTTAGGAATTAATTGAGCAATTTAAAAAAAAAAAACTTTTGAGTTATTTTATGGCTAATTATTACTTTTTTTTTAAGAACCCTCACTTAGTCATTTCTCATTATCCAAATCTAAGCAATATTATAAGGTATATTAATTTGCATTGTTTTAGAATTTTAAAGGCTTACTATATTTATTATTGAGTTATGCTTAATTTCATCGTACTATTTTTTAAAATTTTCAATTAGATATTTTTTAAATGTATCAATATGATTCATTATGTTAAATTTATCATGATGTGGTTAAGTTTCATAAAGTGAAATTGATTGTTGAGATATGATCCTTTCTCAGAGTTCACTAACTTCCTTCTTCTTCCTAACCCTACTCTACCACCTAAACCCTAAATCTCCATAAACTCCTCATTGCCACTCACACTGTTCAAATATGTTGGTCGACGCATTCCTCAATGCTGGGTTCAGTGCGAAGAATGATATGCATAGACGGTGCTGCACTTGCTGTGAAGGAGAACGAACAAACGGCGGTGAAGGTGGGATCATGCTTCTTAATCTTGCAGGCCTCTGTTTTCCAATAGTTTATTAGGAATCCTTCATTCGCTTAGAGCAAACTAGTTCAGAGGAAATGCATATCTTAGGTTGCAAGACTCCTGTATAATTTATCAATTGCCATGTATTTGGTTAATCAACCTTTCTGACTTGTTAGTGTTAAAATTTTGCAGTAAGATTACTTCAATTTGCAAGATATTTTCCACCCATTTAAAGTAGTTTTACTAACTTAAATTTAACTTTAAAGTATGGATTTTAGGTCATGGTTCTTGAGTCCTCCTCTGCATTTAACAATGGCTGTTCAGATCTGCAATGTAAACCTGCTCCTTTAATATATGGCTAAGCTAACTATAAAACAACAACGTGAAAATAATGAAACCAACTTAGAAAAAGAGAATTCTTGGCTACCTAACCAAGGAGAACAAAACTTCCCAAAGCAAAATGGCAAATTTGATAACAGTAGGACGTTCTGATATACAAAGATCCAATAAGATGAACCATGCAGTTGCATAGATTCCTTTTGAAACCAAATAGGAAGCTTTTTACTTGCTACTTACAATTGAAGGCAACAAGAAATAGGCCTTGCTGCACTCTATCAAAGTGAGTTGGTTTCCCGGTAATTTAATTTAAAGTACAACTAGAACATTAAATCTAGAGCTATAAAAGGTTACAATATTTCTCATTTTTTTGTAGCTAGTTTCCTATACCAATAGATATTATAAGAATCTTCTACAATTCTATATTAAATTGCACATATTATTAAATATATATCTGATTTGTAAAATCTAGCAGATAATGTTTAAAATTAGTCATGTAACAACTATTCAGTCCCTATATAAGTAGCTTACGTTTTATATACCAAAATTTACTATAATTTCATTCTCCAAAACCTTAGTAGAGTGGTGAATGGTTTTGGATGGATTTTGCGTGGCCCAATCTGCTAAAATTCACTTGTGCACATCATAAAGCAAATAATACAGATGGTAGAGATCAACCTTCACTCTCGTTAACACCTAAAAAAGCAAGTTATAATAAATAATATGATATGGTGGAGTGTGAATGAAATGGTCACGTATAACTACTCTTACATGTGGAACTAGAATCAGTACATAAAGAAGTGAAGTCAAAAGGAAATCCACTGATATATGGAATATAATCTGCAGAAGGATGTTCCAAATAATTAATATACATTATCTTCGCAAAAGGAAGGACCATGCTTCCGTTCCAAGCTAATTAAGAATCCAGCGAAATGCCTATAACACACATGCAAACTGATCAATTTTGGCAAGGCAAAAATCAAGTGAAAAGGGGCCATTATGGGCAGCACATATAGCAGTCACATATCAAGAATTGAAGTATCAAAGAGCCCTAACTGGCAAGACCAATCTGTAGTATACTCAACTCCCGACTCAAGAAGATGCACCCTCCGTGTGAGAGTTGGCGTGGACAGCGCAGTTGTGACCCTAAGAGACTACACTTTTGACAGAGAAGGAACCAGAGTGGACATCCGTGTTGAAGACCTTGAAACCAACAAAGAGGGTGTGAGAGAGGTTGGCTCTATTAACTGCAAGCACTGGGGCAATTTCATAAAAGTTCAACAAGATGGAGGGCTGTTTGGCATCGGATACGGCGTTCCCCGCGTGAGGTTTGGTATCATGCTTGCTAGCAAACACGACACCGCCACACACGGATGCTCTATGTTTGTGACATACTTTTGCGTCACTTCGGAACAAAGGTTGTCTCTGGTTGTTGTGCAGGTTTGGTATGATGCTGCAAAAGGTAGTTTTATGTGCAACATGACGGGTCCTTCTCAGCACTCTTCAATGGTAGAGCTTATGGTAGCTATGAAGATGGCTTTCAGTGACGTTGTTAATTCGCCTACCGCTTCCACCGGGCAGCCATCCACCGTCTCAAGCGTGATAAACAATTCCGGTGGACCCTTTTATGGTCCTCTCAGTGGTTCTATGATCAGTGACTCCATGTTCAACTTTATTAATGTCTTTTGGAACAAATAAATAACTTAACTCGCTTCATCACGATAACTTGTATCTTGTGTCACTTTGTGTGTGGACATTGTTAGTCTTGTTTGATTTCCTTGCTCATAATAATGAATGTTCTGATGTTATACATTCAATGTATTTCCATTAACTTTGTTATCTAAAGGGGATGATTCATTATTGGATTTGATCATGGTGAGTTAGACTAATAAACAAAAGTTTGGGAATTTTTAATTTAGTGAGTGGTAAAAATGATCTCATCTCATTCATAACAAAAATATCTAAACTTACCTTAAAGTTTAATCAAGTAAAAAGATTAATATTAAACGTAAATGAAAAAATTGATATATATTTTCTTGCAACTTACAATTTTTCATTTTACAAAATTAAACAATATTTTAATATTGCTAAATTTGAATTGTGTTTAGAAATTGTACTCGATCACTTATGTTTGTGTGAGTTTCCAATAGAAATTGTGAATGGGCACGCATGCAGATAAAGAAAGAAGGAAGAGAAATATATATTTGCTTTCTTTTTTAAGTGTTGATAAAAAATCTTCAAACAAACTTTATATCTTAAAGAAAACGTTTGAATAAATTTCTTTTTCGACCTTTCTAAAGCAGTAAAATAAATTATTTCATAAATTAAGTGAAATATTAGTATTTATTGATTTTTACCGTATATAAAATGTGATAGATAACAGACAAATATATATTTAGTTGAAAATACATGTTTAAAAAAATCACTATTAATATTTTTATCTTTTATAAATACGTTAGTATATTTTAAAACACATTAATTAACCATTCACGATTTCTCTTAAAAGGTATTATTTTATGACATGAACACGAGTTCTATTTGAGAAAGTTAAAAGTCAATCACATAAAACTCATTCAAAATTATTCACAAATCAAAATTTATTGTAAATCAAACAATTAAAACTCACATTAAACAATGGAGTGTGTGAAATCTCATTTTTTTTATCAGCCAAGAATTGATATGCATAAAAACTTTTCTTAAATTATGGTATATTTAAAACTTTTTATTGAAAATATTGATAGTCAAGTCAATTTGGAAAATGATTCAGAAAACCTACTCCTTAACTTTCTAAGTTTTATAATTGGTTAGAATCTTAGAAAATTCACATATCATTCATTCCATATCTGTTTTATTTAACTTCCTAAAAGATTGATAGTCAAGTCAGTCAGAAAATTGATTCAGAAAACCTAATCTTAAACTTTCGAAATTTCATAATTTATTAACTTTCACATAGTCAATTGTAAACTAACTACCTACACTCGACTTGAATTCATACAAATTTTATATCCATTGTTAGTCATGCTTATTGAAATAGACATCACTAACTAACAATCTAACTAGGTATTGTCAGAACCAATCTTTCACAATTGTTGAAAAAATCTTTTGCTCACCCACCAAGTTTTATACTTAACTGAGAAGGGTTCAAAATTTCAAGCTTAGACTTTGTTCAGTGGTCACAATTCAATATATTTTTTTTTGACTCAATATTTAGTATTTAGTATACTGCATTATAGAAGGCATCAATTGAAAGGGTAAGTATATTTAAAATTGAAAAGGGACTTCATTAGTTCGATCAAAAGAGAATTTGAATTGAAATTAAAGAGATTAAAAAACATTTAGAATAACACAGGTTAAGTGTGAGATTACTTTTTTATGAGAGTGCAAAGACTATTCTTTATAACCTCCGTTTAGCCTATTTCAAACATTTAATAGTAAAGCTCCTGTATTCACAAATAACATAGTTTAGTCATACTAAGGGTAAGATTAATTTTTTTCATATAATTGTAAAGTGCATCATAAAAGTTTAGCTATAACTGCATGCTGATTTTGCACAGGCGTGGTTATCAAATCTTGTTCATCCATTTCCCACTTTCTCTACCTAAGTCATTGACTTTTGTTTAGTGAAAAGGACTTCAAAAAATCTTTGTTTTCCAATTATCTTTTTGAGGGATAGAATAGCTCAATCAAAATTACAATAGCATACACAGACAAAATATATTGAGAGATTATGATGTAAAGTTTATGTTGTTTACAAATCGAAAGCAGGATCCACTATTTATACAATAATAACAACTAAATTGTAACTTTTTATAATAGATCCGAGAAAGCTAAGATTTCAACTCATTATATAAGAAAAGTATAAAGCTGCATCAGCCTACGCAATGGATGCCATGCAGTCAAAAATGTCTGCAAATCACGGGATGTAAATGGAGGCTTCCACTCCACTGAACATTGGCTGACCCTACTAAAAAAATCATTACTTGCTTTATGCAAATTTTTTATAATGGTTGTTATTGTTACCACATAAAAAACAAGACAGTAGTTAATTTCATCTGTTCATGTTGGTAGCAGTTGGCCTTGTTTTCTTGTGTTGGAAAAGAAGCTCAACAACATTGCACCATTGTCAACTCTTCTGACTCTTTCTATCTCCCTCCGTGGAGTAGTTAGAACCTAATTTGTCTCAACTTATTATATATTGGCTCGTTTGGAAGATGTGCCACTGATTAAGGTGGTGAAAGAAATCATGAACATGTCATGAAAAAAGAAACATTGAATTTGTATTTTCCTTCCCAGAAACGAGTTTGTTAAATTGTTTCTGTGGCAAGATGTTTAGTGTCATTAGAAGAAAACTCCGGCACTTTTATTCAAGGATATTGTGGCTACTATGGAAGCGCCCCAGGTCTAAAGTTGTTATCAAAAGGCTTAAAAAGTTGAACTTTAAGGGTCACTCTAGATCAGAATTGTGTAAAAACAAATCTAGAAGTGACTCCAATGGCCTCTTGGTTGAGTCTGAATCTGGAAGGCCTATTAGGATTGCTACATTCAATGTTGCCATGTTTTCACTTGCACCTGCTGTTTCAGAATTTGATGAATGGGTTGTCTCCAATCATGAGCATGGATCTAAAGAGAAAAAGGGTGACTTTCCCAAGAGTATACTTAAGCAATCTCCATTGCATGCCTCTCTGAACAAAGCTCAGCATCTTTCTGACTCCAAGATTTTGCCACGTTCGAATTTGAAGGTTTCTATTAATCTCCCTGACAATGAGATTTCATTGGCAAATAGTAGATTGCTTGCTTCAATGGAAAGCAAAGAGGGCACATCAGATACAATTATGGGAAATGTTTCTGGCAGGCATCAGGTTCCTGCAAGGTCTCCTGTGTGCTTTCCTTTCATTATGAACTATTCTGAGGGCACTGAGAGATTCACAAGCAGCAGAAGCATTCTGGAAGTTCTGAGGGAGATTGATGCCGATGTGATGGCCCTGCAGGATGTGAAGGCAGAGGAAGAGAAGAGCATGAAGCCTCTTTCTGATCTGGCAGCTGCTTTGGGGATGAAATATGTGTTTGCTGAGAGTTGGGCTCCAGAATATGGAAATGCCATCTTATCCAAATGGCCAATTAAGAAGTGGAAAGTTCAAAAGATTGCTGATGATAATGATTTCAGGTGTTTTATTCCTCCCACCTTTCCATTGAAATAATTGCCACTCTTCAGTTAAAACACTTGGTTACCATGATGATGATGATTATTATGACTAGTTGAAAGACAAAAACTGTCATGCCTCTGTTTGTCCACAATTTTTTAGGTTCACTTTTTTGTTGCATACATAGTTGGTCTGATATTTTTATCAATGTAACTAACTACATAGGATGTTGAAATAGAACAATTTACCAAATGAAGATATCTCCTTTATTGTTGTTTTAGACCATATAGATTTTTGGGTCTACAAGTGCAATGACAACTTCTTGTGTGATTTAGGAATGTTTTGAAGGCTACAATTGATGTGCCCTGGGCAGGGGAAATAAATTTCCACTCTACTCAACTTGACCACTTAGATGAGAATTGGAGAATGAAACAAGTGCAGGCAATATTTCGGTCCAATGACCCTCCCCACATCTTGGCAGGAGGTCTCAATTCCTTATATGGAGCAGATTACTCATCTGAGAGATGGACAGATATTTTTAATGTAACATTCTTAGTTCTCACAACTATTTATATCAAATTGATTTTCTTTTCCACACCCCTCTGAGAGAGTTTCTGTTTGTTGTATTGTAGTACTATGAGAAACTAGGAAAGCCTAGGCCAAGGTCAGAAGTCATGAACCTCATGAAATCCAAAGGCTATATTGATGCAAAGGATTATGCAGGAGAATGTGAGCCCATTGTGATCATTGCCAAAGGCCAAAGTATTTTTTCACTTGTTCAGTTGTTTTTTCTAACTAAGCTTAGGTAATTATTATGATCATGGTTGTTCAAACTTGGAAGTCTAACTTGAGTGCTAAAATAATAGATGTGCAGGGGACATGCAAGTATGGCACAAGAGTGGATTACATTTTGGCTTCCCCAACCTCTCCATACAAATATGTACCAGGGTCCTACTCAGTCATTTCTTCAAAGGGAACTTCTGATCACCATATAGTGAAAGTGGACATTATGAGAGTAAATGCATCTGCTCAGAAAAATGTCATTAGACAGTGCAGGAAACTAAGGAGTAAGGTTGTGAAAATAACACCACCATGTTCTGTTACAAGTGTTAGGGAATCAACCCCACCTACCAAAATACTTGTACCATAGAAAATTGTATGACAAGTGACGTTGCATATTTAGATAAACAGTGTGTTTTCTGTTAGCTGTGAAGTAAAAAGGGTATGGCCATCAAGTGGAGTTTGACATTTTCTAGTGTCCTTGATTGAGCCACAAATTGATGAGGTTTAGTCCCATATATGTAGATTACTGCATTATTGCCCTTTAACCTCATTTTTGTACCTTGTCCTTGCCTGCATATAAATAATTCATCTCAGAATGTGATCATTGCTGTAACAACGTTTTGCATCATATTGCAAGTGATTTAAATATCAAATTAAACTCAAATTAGTTCAAGTTCAATTCAAGTGGGGGTTATGCTACCAAGGTGAAGTCAAATTAGATCCTAACCCGAACAAGACTAACTTTTCTTCAACTTATCATGAATTTGATTTGATGATAAACTATATCTCATTATACATGCTAGTAGTTTAATTTTAAGCTTAATTTAAGCTTTTAAAACTGAGATATAAATGAGATTTATATCTATATTTATATATTGTGCTCTGCTATCTCCAACCACATCTAAAGTTGTAGTAAGCGCGTGTATTTTGATTATCGCGCTTTAGATATTTATCGTGAGATAATGCAGCATGGGAAATATCATAGCATGAGATGTGTTGAATGGGAAGTTAAAAGGTCGTGGAATTGCGATCAAGGCATGAGATGAGTTTAACGAAAGTTAAAACCGCGTGGAAATTAATCAAACCACGACATCAGCACGACATGAAAGGAGGGATTTTGAGCGAGAAATTGAAGAAGTTAAGAAATTAACATATGTCATGCCGAAGATATTTTACTGAATTTCGCTAACATATGTCACATTCGTTTTTAAAAACAATATTTTATTAACTACAAATTATGATTATTTTAAAATACGTTTAGTTAATATACTTCTTTTGAAAAAACACGTCAGTAAATGCTCATAACATTTTTTATGTATACTCAAAATCTTTGTGACATTTTTCGGTATATATACCTATTCTTTCGAGATAAATTTTTTAAAATACTATAATTTTAATTCTTTTTAAATGTAGCTTATTAATGTGATTCTTAAAAAAGATTAGATTACATTAACAAATCCTATTTTAATATTTAGAAATACGTTGGTCTTATTTTTGTTGGCTTAATGTTTTTTCTCCTGCTCTGCCATACTTTCTAAAAGATAATTTAGTCAATTGTGTAATTTTTATACTTTTTAGAAAAACACAAAATATAAAAAGTTATTCATATATCTTAGTCTCTTGTTTAGAAACAAAAACGAATGACTTTATTTTTGTGTCATCTCCCAACTTCCTTTTAGGTTCTCACAATCTATCTTGCACGCTTTCATAAGATGTCTCCACAATATTAACGTTTCTTACTAATTCGTCCCTCATTAAATAATGTTCATCCATCGTATCTAGATTGAATCACTTGTGTTCGGTCATACATGTAGATTTTGTGGTTGTAAATTTAATCTGTTTTACTAAAAGAGCCTCATTAAAACCGATAATTAATGTCTTTCACATCAAAACTTTCCTTTTTCTCTAGGTAGGATACTTTCCCTGTCTTATCCAATTTATATTCTTTTTGGTCCTAGGTACCATCCCATACGAGTCTACTTTATATTTGTCTAAGTTTCTTAGCTACTCCTACCAAAGTTTTAAATAAAGACATAAAATAGGGGGAGCACTCGCTTGATTAAGCACAGTCTTTTGGCAAATCAAAGTGTATTATGCTTCCAAAAAGATAACCTTTTCATAAACTTCAATATAATTGCCTCCCAAATTTTATCCCTCCTAAGGTTAACCTCTATGGATAAGTTTAACTAAAAAAAATCCCACAGCCCTAAAAATCAAACATGTTGGAAGTTTTTTTTTTTTTTTTTTTTAGATTACTCTAGTCTTCCTTTAAATAACAAAATTATGCATGGAAACAAGGCTTTGTTTGTTTTAAATTATGTTTTCAAACACCACTTTTTAAGTAAAATTGTAAACTTTTAACCATTTTGGTATAAACTTCAACATTATCATTTTGGTAAATCTTCTACAATATGTGATCATATATAGGCACGTACCAGGAACAAGAAAGCAACTTCAAACTACACACAGTATAAAATTTTATTTATAAGAAAGAATTCAAAGAACATATAAAACTGTAATGGGTAAAACAATTATTTAACCATTAAGAATAAGAATAATCTGTTGATAATCCAAGGTGCATATATGTATGAATCTGGAGATATATATCAAGTCTTAGACTTCTGGGAAGTATCGTTGGAATCAGAACTGGTAGGGTATCCAATTCCATGACGATTATTGGGGAAAATCACGAACACGGAGCTAGCAACTACTCCAATAACCGGAGGCACCACCTGCATCAGAAGCTTCTCGCTGGACTCGAATTCAGGATAGAAACAACGCACGGTGTTGGTATCGAACAATCCCAGCACAGCGAACACGACCAACGACACAAAAGCGTGAACGAAGTCCCCGAACCGGAGCTTATATACAGACAAGTCCAGGGACTCAGACGCCGGCGAAGGCCACAGCCCCTTGGCGGTGACGAGGCCGTAGTGGCGCTCACCGTCACTGCCGGTGTAGCTGTCGGTGAAGGAAGTGAAGGCGCAGTTGAAAGCACACGCCACAAGGAGCGCTCCGGTGAGGTATTTGTTGAGAGTGGTGCAGTGTCCGTTGTCTGTTACGACGGGAATGAGGAACTGGAAGAGGAAAACGGTGCCGGTGGGGAGAAGCTTGACGAGGTTTCCTAATGCCGAGAATGTTTTTCCCGACATAGTTGAAGCGCGTGTTTTCTGGGAGGATGTGTTGGAGGAAGAGGTTATGAGGCCTTTTTCACTCATGGTGGCGGTTATAAGATGAGGTGTTGCAGTTGAAGAAGAAATGCACGCTCACTCGCCCAATTCATGGTTAACGGCTGCTTGTGCGGTTTTTATAGAAGTTGAGAGAGGGAGTTAGTTGCTTCTACGCGATGTGGGGTGTGGAGAAGAGAGTTCAATTTGTGATGTATAAATGCTCATACTCTTGCTTTTGCTTCTGGTTTTGGAAAGACCCACACACAGCTTCAATTCTAATTCAAGCTTTCAAGTTTTTTGAACCTCTCATAACCCTCAGAATGTGGCTTCTCTGTGTTCAGGTAGAAAACTCTCCAAATACTCATTTCTTCTTTTAGTATAATATTTTGCTTTTGCCCACACGCAGCTTTCCTGCATGAAAAATCATTAACTCATACGAAATTGTTAATGATGCATAGCATGATGTATAAATAAGTATTACTTATTTCTTACTAAATTAAAACTTTAAATTCCAATCACGTAAAAAGTGTAATATTATTTTCCAAAAAAAACAACAACAAGAAGTTAAACATAAACTTTTTTGTAATGGGAATTTAGTTTTTGGTTATTTGTGCTGTGAGCCAAACAACATTTTTGTATAATTTTTTAGAATTTAATTTTGATGCATATCAATTTAGAAATCCAAACATAAGCAGAGATATAGATATGATGTTATGTGTTTAGTCAAAAGAAATTAAGATGTTATATTAATGGTCGTACTATATATCCCTTTAGCTGGTGGGAGGTATGCTTCATGAAATGCGTGTTGGATAACCCAACAATACATGATTAATGCATTCTAATTTTGAGGAGGAAATGATCATCACATTTTATTGTCTAATTAACCAATATACATGTATTGTCTAATTCAATTTGATTAAAGGTTTCACTATCATATATATTACCTTTTTTCACACTACACCACCAAATGTTTGATTATACGAAGTTGTGTGTATGTTTATGAGATTTAAAAAGTTGAACTTCATCAATATCTCATCATTCAATTAAAAATTACTTTAGAATGTTTTAAGTCTCTACAAATAAAATTTTACTTAATTTTAATTATTGTAAAAAATTGTTAATTTTGAATTCTACATATTTTCTTTATTTTTATTCTTATTTTTACCAATAGTTAGTTTATATTTAAAAATTTAAAATATTAACTAAGATAATTGAATTAGTAATAAATATTTTAAATTAAGATAATTGTACTAACTTTAGTAATTAATTTATTTGTTGATATATTGATATATTTATATATTTTAAATCTTTTTTATTTTAAGATATTGTGAACAATGAATTTTATATTAGTTTTGTTAATTTTTTTCCATAGACAAAAATTTGACTTATCAATGTCACCCTCACAATTATTTATTAAGCGAAATATATCTTGTATGAATATTTATGAATTCCCATATTGTTATAAATCTGGGGAAAGAGATTTCATATATATATATATACATATACTACAAATTATTATATTAGATTGTTACTACTTGTACATCTATTAAATATAAATAAATTCTAATTTTTTTTCGGGCTAAAATCCTAACAGACAATGTTATGTTCAAATTATAACAACTACGATTCATTTATATTATTCTTTATTTTCATTTTCCGTAAAAATCAATTCTGAAAATTTGTAGTTTTATCTTTCTAATTTTTTCAAATCCTAAAGTGCAATAAATTTAGAATTAATAGTAGACTTTTTTTACATTCACATTTTATTATATATATTAGTATAAAAAAATGAATTGTATGAAAAAAAGATAAACATATTAGAGAACGAGTGACTTTTAAGAGAAATAATTTGACAATTTGGGGGAAAGATATTTTTGTTAATTAAAAAAAGTTTTAAATATTTGTTAGAATGAAATTTTTTAAATATATCTATCTTACTAATAATGAAATTTTATTCCTCTTTCTGGACACATTTTTTTACAATTCTACTTTTATAACTTATATCTATTTTTTCATTTTATTATCAGTTTACCCTTATAAATATAATTAACCTTATTAATAAAGAAAGATTAACTTTTATGAATACTTTTATATACACAAATTTTTTACTCATATTTTTATTTAATAATTAATTTTTAATTATATATTATTATAAAAGATTCAACATGGCATGTTTAGACGTTTGTTAAAGGTTAATTCATGTTTAAAACTCGCTATTTTTAATAAATTTAATGATTGATAAATAACATTTATTTACATTTGATCAAAGAATCATTATCTTGAAATAACATATCATTCACCTTATGTACAAAATATTAAATTATTTTCTATTACCAAATATATGTGTGAAAGAATTTTCATTAGTTGGTAAAAGGATGAATAACGTTTATATGTTAAACATTTGTTGTATTAATTATAGTTTAAATTGTTTGTTGTCTAAAAGTTAAGAATCTTAACTTTCACATAAACACATAATATAAATCCATATGCATCTCCAGTAAATTAATATCTAAGAACCTAGTTATTGAACTCTCTAAGTTTAAAAATGGTAGAGTTTGTGAAGCTTGTCTAAAAGAGAAACAAACTAAAAATTCACCTAAATGAATCTATAAATACTCTTGTATCCTCTTTTCATAGTTGATTAATAATAATCATTCTCCCTTTTCTTGTGTGTGTTTATCTTTTTTTTTTTTTCCTTCTCTCTGACCCTGTCATAGTTACATTTCTCACACCTTTTAAAAGACAGTTGCTTACTGCACCCATTAATGAGAGAAAAGAATAGAAGTGTTTCTTTGGTTTAATATAAAACGGATTACGATTTCGAACAACCGCTTGATTCGTCGCAGGTGGTGTGGTTGCTTGTTATTGATTCTATCCCATTTTATCCCTCTTTTATTGCAAGTTGTGGAATTTGATTGGGTTTGATTTAGGATTAATTTAAATTGGATTAATGTGGGCCAAAGTAAACTTTCCTATCTGTTATTGGGCCACTCCGTGAAACTAATGGGCTACACAAAACGTGACTGAAACAATCTCCTACAAAAATTCCAAGGGTAAACAGAAAAGAAAAAAAAAAGAATTAATAATATAAAAGATTAGAAAAATAAGAAAGATAAAAAAATATAATATGAAAAGTTATACATTATCATTTTGATTACTTTGTAATTTTATGTTGCTTATTTAGCAAGAATGAATATATATTTGTTTTTGGGTTTCCAATAAATTTAAGTTATATGTCATAATTTTTATCGTGTAAGTTAGTGTTTTAGCGAGTCTTATACTTGAATATGGTACTAAAGCACAGAATAATCCACATTTTAAAAAATATAGGAATTTAATTTAAGCAATCAAAATCACAAGACAAAAATTACCTAATCAATTATAAAACCAAAACACAATTAAGTTATTATTATTAAAACTGGATCAGCTTTTTCAGTTCAACCAACTAAACTGAATATTAGTTTAAGTCAGTAATTTGAACAATTCAAATTTATTGTAGCAAATCGCAGCCAAGCCGTCCAGGATCGCTTTCAAAAATTTGCAATTTTAATGACAAAGTCGTTGGCACATAACATTTATAATTAAAACGTCTAATTTAAAATTGTTTTGAGAAAACTGGACCGATATAACTCTCAAATTCTGCTGCAATATGTTCCTAGTTTTTCACGCTTATTAAGATCCTCATTGAATGGCATCGCCAGTTAAGTTGAATTCAAATAAAATTAATCTCAATCAAAAATCAATGTTGAATGAAATAAAACATTTTTTAATAAATTTTACAATAGTTAAAATTTATCCTAAATGTTACTCCTTTCCGCACATTTTTTAAATCAAAAAATCATTTAAGTAACTTAATTTCAATTCAGAGTTTATTTAATTCCAACAAATTCCAAAGGTCTTCCAGGATTAAAGCAGTGAGACACTAACAAAATAAAGGGGAAAAAAAGTTAAAGCTGGCAAAAAGTTAAGTTTTGAGAAGAGTGAACCATGATTCTCTTTGTCCAGGCATAGTAGTTTTTATAAAGTGGTCTTTTAAATAATTATTTGAAGTAAAGCATATATTTTTTTGTGTATATAATTGTTCTGTCTTTGAATTGAAGTGCAAAAAGGAAGTGTGCCGACATTGGAACAATAGATGACACAACTCTAGGCGATCCTCATCTTCACCAAATTATGGACCATTCATCTCTCTCCTCAAATCCTCGATACTCCAACCCCACCTTATCATCCCTACCCCAAACCAAAACAATTACAATTATTCAGGACCATCCTTCTTTTCTTCCCTTTTCTTTCTGTAATTTTATGATGAAACAAAATAAAAAGTGAAATAATGGAACAGAGATGAAAGATAATTAGAATCTGGCCAAATTTCCCTATTTAATTTTTTCACTTTATATTACAAAAGGGTACAGACCTAACCAAGCTCGACCACAGAGCAGAATCGAATTTAGCCCACAGAAAAACCAAACCAAACCAACCCATTCACTTCCGGATTTTACAAATTGACCCCCATCCTCCTCCCTTCTTTCCTCTTTTTTTTTTTAATTTAGTTTACTTTTATTTTCCATTTCTAACCTGAAATTACAACCTAAACTTGCCCTTAAAAAACCCAGCCTCCACCGCAACCACAACATCTTACAATCTTACACGCCATGTAACAACATAAACTACTCCAAACTTCTTTTATTAACACTTCGGCCCCCAAACTTTCCCCAATTCCAGATCCGCCCTCCCGTTTAAAAAAATCACGGTCGGAACAGGACTCTCGAACCAGAGGGGCGCAACGGAGAAGTAGAAGAAGATTCTAGAATAAGGAATGGAACGAAGGAAAGGAAGACGGGTCGGTTATATCAGAGTCTCAGGACCCAAACCCGGAAGCGATGCCGCTTCGGCTCATTCAAGCCGGAGCAAGCGCCTCAGATCCCTTGTGGCGGAGTCGTCGACCGCCGCCGCCGCCGCTGCCACCTGCCTCCTCGAAAACGACGGCAAGGGAAGCGCGCTGGGCGCAGGCGACACCGCGAACGCCGACCCCGCATAAACATCGCGCCCGGACCTGAAATCCACGATCCGGATCTGCCTGGAAACCTTTTCGGGTTCGGATCCGGGCCTCTGGGTCCCGACAAGAACCAAATCGTCACCTTCCTTCTTCAAGGCTTCGCTTTTGAGCTTCGAATCGAGCGACTCCCCTCTCCGGAGAATCGTCACCTTCTCCATCACCATCCCGCTGCTCCTTGAAACCCTCGAATCATCAAAACTCGGCCTTATGTCCACAACCCGTTTTCGTTGCTCGGGTCGGGTCGCGGGCTTTCGGTGAGAGCGGTAAACATTGACGTTGTTGGCGTATGTCCTCCGGCGGGAAAATCCCGGCGGCGGAACACCGATCCGGTGGCTTAAGCAATCTTGCGGTCGGAGAACCTCCGTGCCCATGGTGAAGAAATTTTGAAAATTTGAGAACAGAAAAGGTAGAAGGGTGCAGATCTGAAGGGTTGGTTCTTAGATTTCTGTGGCTGCTTTGTTGGTCGGTTGGTTTGGTTTGGCTGTTGTTGTTCTTCCTTGTTTAAGTTATGTTGTTGATGATGTCGGAAAACAAGGAAGAGAAGGGTATAACGGGTAATGAAAGAGGGGTTGAGTCTGGGAAGGGAGAGAGTGGGGAAGGGTGATATATAGGAGAAGAGGAAAGAGACAAAGGAGGGGGTGGGTTCCACCGACTTGCGTTGCGCGTGAAGAAAGAGAAAGAGAGTGCCTCTTTCCGTTATCGGTCCACGTTTTCTAACACCTCTCTCTCTCTTATTTTTCTTTGTCCTTCTTTCCTTTCAGCTTAAGACCTACCCGTATCTGACGTGAGCTAACGGCGCCGTGCACCCCCGGTTAGGTGTCATTCTCCAAGGCCCTGTTTCCTGGAAATTATTATTTGAGGTGGGCTCCAGCTGGGGTTGCCCAATAATTATGCAATTTCCAAGATTTCTCTTTTATTTAGAAAAACAAATATAAAAATTATTGATGTGCTTATTTTGGACATTGCTAAAATTATAAAATGAAAGGAGTGGCTAGTATATGTGTACAGTAATAATGAAAAAATGCCACCTCACCAGTATTCTACACTCCTATTCCTAGTCAACAGTCAACTATTCAAACTAGTGAATATTATATATCAATATTATTAGTTTTAAAGTAAAACTTAAAATAGGAAACGATATTCATTCACGGTCATAATTAAGTACTGTTTACCCGTAGCAGACCAGACTAGTAATGTTTTTAAAGTTTTCTTTTTAAACTAGATAAATTTGAAGTTTTTATTTGATGCTTGTTTTTTTGCCATATAGGTCTATTTTAGGACAAAGCATTATTTCGGACATACTTTTAGGTCTAAATTTGGAATTAAATATAACTTTTTAGTTTAGAGATTCTTATTAAGAAAATATAGTATTGTAAGATTTTTTTCCGCATTTATGTAAACTTGTTATGTGATTTATCTAACGTGGTTTGTAGCTACAAATGTGATTTCTTACTTCAACAGGAGTAATTTTTTTCAACTTCACATGTAAATTATGATATAATTTGAAAATCACTTAAGAAAAAGACTTTTTGTAGTATCAATTAAAGAGAAAATTTGTGAGTGTAATTTTTTAAAACAATAGTTATAAAATACAATAAATTTTACTTTTTATAATTTAATATAAAACTTCTAACACTTTGTATTTTTAAGATATATGCCAGGTGTACTGTCTTAAGTCTAATCAAGATTACTATACTACTCCACCAAAATCCTAATATAATCATAGTCATTGGTGAAAACATGATACTATTTAGTATTAACAAACATTATCTTCTGAATAATAATACATAGGGCCTAATGAAACCTCGCTCATATTAATTACAAACTAATACGTGTGAATTTATATAATAAAGAGCAAATGATTTTGCACTTCACATGGCCATGTTCATGCTCTTATAATGAATGCTGTTGAATAATTCCCTCTTACCTAGTTTTTAAAGAGAATCTAACATTGGGTGTTCCCTTGCCACCCTTATATTTTCTAAACTATGATCATTCTCTAACCTATTTTATGCAATTCATACTATACATTGTTATTATTTTATACTTCTTTCTCTTTGATTTCTCTAAGTCTATCTCTTAATGGTATCAATTTTATTATATCAAAACAATTCGTCAATCCCAATAATAATCCATACAATCAAAGCCAATCTTTGTAAAATATAAACAAAAGAGGATGATCATGAAAATATTAAAAAGCAATGGCTGAAATGGACATTTCAACTTCTTCATGGGTGTGAGTGTTTGAATGATGTAGGCGCACTTAGTCAAGCATTCCATTGCCTACTCAAACAGAAACACTTGCACATTTAATCGCCACCTGTTTCAGATTTTTTTGTTTTAAAAATACCCTTTAAAATATTTTAAAAATAAAATTATAGGTATAATCATTAATTCAAAAATCAATAGCTAAAATGTGTAATTACTTAAACTATTGTACTTGGTTAGTCACAATTTTCTGAATTAATCTTAATGACAAAAAATACTCTATTTATGTTTTAACTTCATTGTTTATTCCACTTTGTTCCTGTGATATTGTTTTTTTTTTAATGTGACCCTTTTTATCAATTGGATTATTTTTTACTGCTATAAATTGTAGTAGTTTTAGCAATCATGGTAGTCTTTTAGCACCGCAAATATCAATAGTTGACAAAGAAAAAATGAAATTGAAATATGTAAAAGGGTAAAAAAAAAATTCTAAATAAAACAAAATCAAGAAATTGTAATCACTAAGTTGTTATTTTTTACTTCTTTTTTAAATAATACTACTAAATAATATAAATGATTCCCTGTCCCCCACTTGTCTCTTTCAATATTTTCACTGGAATAATTAATTATAAAAAAGAGGAAATGAAATATGGTTTACGTTTTTCTTATATAAGGTGTGGGGTCGAATAAATGTTTTCCATAATAGTTAATTGATTGCAAAGAATATGGTGTGTGTTTAGTCTCCTTTTCCCTGTGCAGTTGGAAGACATGGAATAATAAAAAGTAATAGAGAATGGGATTTGGAAGGAGGAGTGGAAATATCCAAAGAAGAGACAGGTGGCTTGAAAGGAACATGGTATGATTCAAAGGATGGGATCACAAAATGGGTTCCACTTATTTCTCAATTCCTTCACTCATTCTTTTAATATTATGATAACTTGTTTAGTTCGTCAACAAAACAAGGTGGGGCGGTCAATTTTTCATTTTTTTTAATGTAATAAAGTTATGTGCTTACCCATGTATAAAAATAAAAATAATTTTAATTTGTGAAAAAATTATGTTATAAAAGTGATTGGCAATTAATCTTATTTGTATAGACAGTGTGGTAATCCTGAATTCTGGAAATGGTAACTGACCTACCTTTCACAAGTTGAACAGAAAAAAATATACCCTCATTTAAAAAATGTAAAAGCATCCAACATTGACGAAAACACCTTAGATTTTGAAACAGTGTATCGCATACCCTCACGAAATGTAACTTCAGATGCTCCTTTGGTTTGAAATTTGAAGCATGACGTGAAAAGAAGTGGCCAATAATTATGGAAAACTTGAAGAGTGGTAAGAGAAAATCTCCTTGTACATCATTCATGCTTCTGGCTCTAAATGGTCCACCAAAAGTTATGGTCATGGAGTACCTTCAGTAATGGATCAGTAATTAATTATGTGAATGGCCCCACTAATTGCAAGAAAAATATCAATTTTCCTTTCCCATTTCTTGTGAAATGAATGTGAAAGCCTTGTTGCCATAGAAATTATGCAAAAACATGATGTGAATAATTTTCGCATTGTGAATTTTGGGTCACAGAAATTACAGACCCAATATGCACCACAGTGTCTCTTGGTCTCTCCTTCAAGTCCTATCCTCGCTCAAACGTAACCAAGCCACAAGTTATAACAACAAACAAAACAAAGCACTTCATAAGATAAAACGTCTTCCCAGACACTCATCGTGTCATCTTACTATCCAAACGCTCCCTTCTCGTTCATCGACAAAACATCATACTACATAAATAAATCCGAAACAAAATAAATTTAACAAAAATTCTACTACATTATACTACTATGTAACGGTGTAGCGGAGGAGGAAAGAATAAATGATGCTGGTTCAATCGAGTGGTTCCAATGTGGAACTTCCGGAGGAGTTGCTTCAAGTTCTACCGTCTGATCCTTACGAGCAGCTTGATGTGGCCCGCAGGATCACCTCCGTTGCGCTGTCGACACGTGTCAACGCGCTCCAATCAGAGTCGTCCACTTTGCGCGACGAACTCGCCGATAGGGAGCGGCTCATTGCCGAGCTCCAGACTCAGGTCGACTCCTTAGACGCCGCTCTCTCCGAAGCCGCCGATAAGCTAGCCCGAGCCGACCAAGACAAGGTCCGAACCGGTCCCTCAACCCGGTTCAATTTGCAATTACCAATTATTTTATTTATTTATCTGTTTGGCCTGAGATTATTAATTACAGGAGAGTTTGGTGAAGGAGAATGCTTCTCTTTCCAATGCGGTGAGAAGGCTCACCAGAGATGTGTCCAAGGTGCAAATTCTGAATTTTTATTTTAACTTTTTTCAGCAATTCCCATGAAGTTTGGTTCTCTATGGAATGTGGATATGGTTATTGGACTAATGGGTTCTCAATGTAATTGCATGCATTGCAGTTGGAGAGTTTCAGAAGGACGCTTATGAAATCCCTTCACGAGGATGAAGATAATTCTGTACGTTACTTTTATTTATTAATATTAATATTAACATTATTATAAAAATGGCATGTTATCAAGTGTGGTTAAGGTTTTAATAAAAATAAATAAGTTTTTTTTTTTTTACAAAATGTTTGCAGAATATTTACTTAAGATTTATGTAGTTATTAATTTTTTAATTAGTTACTCTTCACTAGTATTGCCTTGTTTCGTGTGAACATGTTCTTTTCTTTTATCTTGGCTGGCTTAATTATTAGTTTAGTAATATATGCGATTATATATTGTGAAATATTAATCGGTCCACAGTTACTGTCCTGTTAATGGGGAGAAATGTTAGCTGGTTTTCCACCACAGGTTAATTTATGGTTGACATAATTTTATGTGTTATATAATTAAATAACATTAATTATTTTATCTAAATTTAAAAATTTAAATACATGTTTATAATAACTGCCTCTTACGAGATTTTTTTTAAACCACACACTCTTGAGATTTATCAATTTTTATATATTTTACTTTACATCAGTATAATCTGTATGTGTGACATAATTAAGTATTACTAAATAACTTTTTATAAATTTAAAATTTCATGTTACATAAAAGTTGATCAAAACCATAAACAATTGGTATCGAGCTTCTCTGTCGTTTTCTTCATTTATTTACTTCCCCTCCCCTTGTCTATTTATAAGGATGATTATGAAGTTCTCTTAACAAAACAAATTATTACCATGTTTGCACAGTGATAACATGATATTCATTAGAAATGTTATTGGTGGACGTAACATATGGTTTCATTTGAGTTTGGCACAGGGAGGAACACCAGACACTGCCGCTAAGTTGCTTAGTCAAGCAAGTATCACTTCCTCGTCGCAATTCGGAGGTACATTCAAACTATAATTAATTCTTTAGTGCCACTAAGTTCACCACCAATTGGTCAAAAATTAATCAGGGAGAAATGTTCTGTGTCATCTAAATTAATGAATGGCATATTATTTCTTTACATTAAATAATAAATACGCAAATTTTTCTGCTAAGTAATGGCAAGTACCAATTGAATGCTTTTCTCATTCTGGGTTGTGATTGGAGTTCTGGTTTGACTGCAGATGAAGATGCTTCAACGCCTTCTTCTAGATCTTCTTCAATGCGAATAAACCCTTCTGATGCGTCAAATTATTTTTCAGAGGATCGTGAGTCTGATGGTGTGTACCATCATCAAATGGGATAATACAACTATATACATATATTTGTGCATGCATCACCAAAATATGTTATGTTGTATGCAGGTTCAAGATCTCGAGCATCACACAGTGTTGTCTTAGCATCTCAAAGTAGCACCCCTCGCATTACTCCTCCAGGTTCCCCTCCTAGTGTGTCTGCACTCGTATCTCCAACAAGAACATCATCTAAGCCTGTGTCTCCAAGGCGCCATGCAATGTCCTTTTCAACCTCAAGAGGAATGTTTGATGATAGGTCCTCAGTTGCCTCACAAACTGGTGAATACCTTCAAATCATTGCCTTTCTTGCATATCTTTTACCATTTTTTTTGTCTACGTTTTTTAAAATAATGCCTCGTTTCACTACTTTTATGTTTCAGGTCGAACACGGGTGGATGGAAAAGAGTTTTTTCGCCAAGTTAGGTGAGTGAGGTTGCTTCTTTCCTAACTAATTTAACTATAAAACGATTTGCAAATTAACATGACATTTCTGTAATAGATTACAAAATCTATTTGAACTTTGTTTCGGAGGGGTTAACCATGCTGAATTGAACCTCTAACATCTTGTAAAGTTAATAATATTCTACTATCATTTATCTTTTGATGTTTCCTCCTGTCTTTGAATTTGAAGCAATGGTTTGTTAGCACAAATGTTAAATTGTGTTTGATATAACAATTATTTGGTCGTGTTTGTTATTATTAGGAGTCGCTTATCTTACGAGCAGTTTGGTGCATTTTTAGCAAATGTGAAGGAACTGAATTCTCAAAAACAAACCAAAGAGGTAACTAATATAATCCCTGTATATGCTTCCTTCTCCCATGAATCTAAATTTTAGTTAATTAGTTGGCACTTGTGTGAACTGCAGGAAACACTACAAAATGCTAATGAGATTTTTGGGGCTGAAAACAAAGACCTCTATACTATATTTGAGGGATTGATAATGCGCAATGTTCAGTAGCCCTGCCTTCACTAAACTTTTGTTCCAACTTTGTAACAACTCATGATATTTCCTCTACTTTAGCAACTTCTTCCCACAGTAAATTTCTCAGTACTTGTTGCTTGATAAAGTTTTCTTTGAATCCTACAATGTTGTTTTATTATATTTATTTAAAATATCGTATTACATGTATCAGGCTCTAAAAATTTTTATGTCAAGCTTTAAAAAATAATCTATATTAAGTATATAAGTTGGATTTTAGAGCTTGGATTTAAAAAATGCTTCATGCTCAAATCTTATTATTAAGCCTATCTTCGACCACGTTTTCTTTCCTAATATTGAATGATCATTTGATTTTACTAGACTCTAGAAAAAAATGGAATAAAACGCCATCCCAAGCAACCATTAAAATGTTAAGCAATAATTTTTTTTTAAAAAAATGTCATGGATGGCTTCAAAATTCCCTGCAGATTTTTTATGTGGAAGAAATCAACATGCTTAAAAAGCAATCAACTTTAACGATTTTTTGAATCAATCACGTGCACATGAATCTTTTGTTATTAACTTGTGAGTTCCAAAAGAAGGAAGCCCAAGCTGGGAATGTAGACCTTATACTAAACAATGATCATAATTTATTTCCCTTCAATATTTTTTACATTATTTGCTTCAAACTCACGCATTTTCTCCTTTATGCATCTGAAAGCGAGGCTTTGATTAAGTAACTCCAATCATCATCCTGGGATTCAGATTGCAACTAGCTAGGATTAGAAATATCCAATGTTATATGGTTTCTTATTAACTTCTCTACAATTTATTATATTCTTATTTTTTCTTTAAAACTATTTTCTTTCTCTTTTATGTAGTTTGGTTGTTGTGTTATATTTGAAGAACGATTTCTAGATCTTTGCTCAAAGTAATTCAGCACTACTTTGATTGGTGAGCTTCAATTTATTTTCAATGGAGCAACCTAATATGGAAATATGGGTTATATGTTGATTTTTATTTGCACAAAAATTAAAAAAAAAAAACTTAAAACGTTCATTTAAAAAGATAATATTAGTCAAGGGACAACTCAGTATGTTATAATGTTTGATAACATGAACTAAAAAAAAGAGACTAATTTGGGTAACTATCCTTTTCATTCCAAGCTATATATTAATTAAAGTCACTAGTTATTATGGCAAAAAAAAGTGGCATGGGTTGGCTTGACCTCTACGTGCAAGTTCGTAAGCCTTTCTCAGACAGCCACAACCTTTTAATTAAAGTCGACTAGAATATTTTCTTCATTCGTTAAATTAGTAATCTATATTTCTTTTGCATGAAAGGGAGAAGGGAATTCAGATTTGCTTTGAGAAGAGACGATGAATGAGCAACTAACCATAGCCGTATTTTGGGCATAAAAAAACGGTTTGAAATAATGACAAGGTTGTAGTATTATCATAGGAAGTAGGAAAACACAGAAAAATCATGCCAACCGCTACTTTCATGTCTCTCCATCTCTCTTTCTCTTTCTCCCTCTCTTTCTCTTCTCTTCCTCTCTGACTCTACATGCGTGCGCGTCATTCCCGTGGCTACCCTTTTGGTTCTCGGAAACTCGTCTTGCTTAGCCTTGGCCACCATGAACGATGAACGAGAACCAACAGCTTCCTCGAGGTACCCATCTTTCATGCACATGCTTTTTGCTTCCTTCTTCGTTGGACATACCTTTGCATTCTATTTGTTTTTCCATGCCACGTTTGCTTTCCATCTCATTCATTGTGTTCGTAATGTTTCACGTGCCAATGGGTAGTAAATAACAACATTTTTATACACTGTGTTTCCCAGTTTTCAACCATGTCATGATTGATGTTGTGTTGATATTTTTGGCGATATTCTTGTGTTTCCAATTTTCTTTTGTGACATTGTTCGCGGCATGCATTCCGTCGGTGGATTTTTGATCACACGTTGTTTTATTGGAACTTGATTTTAGTCTCTTTATGTTGGCAGCAATGGCGTCCACAAGATAGAAAGAAAACAAATAGTTGAAAGGGAGAAATCTCTGTTTAGAGGCAGACGTCCGCGACCTGGGTTTTCTGATTCATTCTCAAGTATTGGTAATTAAATTTTCCTTTCTCCGAACATGTTGCTTGAAGTATTGGACCTTGCTCTTTCATTTGTGTACTAATGCTGAAAATGAATACCATAGCAGAATTGGAAACTCTAGACATTGAAGAGGGAGGCCCACATGAGCACTCTCCTAGGAGTCAAGGGTCTGAAACACCAAGTTCAAGGGCCAGCACTTCTGATTCGGAGAGTCAGGGGTCTTTAGTAGGAAGTTCACCTAATGCTAATAACCAATGGCGTGGTTTCTTTAAGTTACTGAAGAAAGGATCCCAAATGCCTTTCCAGACTTTTCATCCACTTAAAAATGTTCCTAAACTGACAAGAAGAAAAAGCAAGAGAATCAGGGAGGACCTCATTCCATCTTTGAATTCTCCGGCTCTGCAGTCATCTTTTGACACTGAGTTTGGCTGCTTCAAATCTTCCTGGAAAAACTTCTCTCTGGCAGAGCTCTTGACCGCAACAGACGACTTTAGCCAAGGTATGCAATTGGATGAAAAAGAAACTACTAATTGCTTTCTAATTGAAGAATTCAAGAAACTATGAAAGAAACCCTTGTTTTCTTTTCTTTTTTTTTGTGATGATATGTTGACATCGTGTTTGCTAGGCTGTTAAGCTATTTTATATGTTTACTTTTGAAGATAATTTGATTGGGGAGGGAGGCTATGCTGAGGTCTATTTAGGCAAATTGGAAGATGGAAACTTTGTTGCCATTAAACGGTTGACAAGAGGGAACCAAGAAGAAATGACTGCAGATTTCTTGTCTGAGCTTGGCATTATAGTACATGTGGATCACCCCAATATAGCTAGATTGATTGGATATGGTGTTGAAGGAGGAATGTTTCTTGTTCTTCAATTGTCTCCACATGGTAGCTTGTCATCTATACTTTATGGTATAAATGCTAACTAACCATTTTGAGTGTTTCTGCAATGCCTTGCAAATTTTGGGAAAATAGAAGTTCTAATTTTTTTTCTTTTTACTTTGCATGATTTCAGGACCTAGAGAGAAACTGAACTGGAGCCTCAGATATAAGATTATTTTGGGGACTGCTGAGGGCCTCCGCTATCTTCATGAGGGGTGTCAAAGAAGGATCATTCACAAAGACATCAAGGCTTCTAATATTTTGCTCTCAGAGGATTTTGAGCCCCAGGTGCCTACTTAGCCTCACTTCTTCTGTTCTAAATCAATTTACCATCCTAGAACGTGCTTTTTTAAGAGTTTATATGAATGTAACTGATGTTTACTCCAATAAGACAAAAAGTTTTATTTCTCTTTTTCCTGCATAAGACTGTGTAAATTGTCCATTTAACAACTTTTAAACCTCAAATCAAACAAACACCTAATTGTTTCATGCTAATACTATACCAGATATCCGACTTTGGGCTTGCAAAGTGGTTACCTGACCAATGGACTCACCATACTGTCTCCAAAGTGGAAGGCACATTCGGGTTTGTATATTTAACATCTTCACAAGTTTTCCATCTATACATTTTATTCATTCCCCACCTATCAATTAACTCTCTTTTTTTCTGTTTTTTTTTTTTCTTTTGCGTTGACCTTGGATGCCACAACAGCTACCTTCCTCCTGAATTCTTCATGCATGGTATAGTAGATGAAAAGACAGATGTCTATGCTTATGGCGTGCTATTATTGGAGCTCATTACTGGTCGACAAGCTTTGGATAGCTCACAGAGAAGTCTGGTGATGTGGGTATGTCTTGTTAAGCACCTTCTTGACATGGAAAATGTTTTGTTTTAAGAGAGTATAGTTTATGCACTTAAACAATGTAAAGGATTATTATACTGCGATCCAATCACAATTGTCATGCATGATAAACAATGAATAAAAGTTAAACTCAAATTTTAATATGCCCTTTTTTAAAAAATAACTGTTGCAGGCAAAACCTCTGCTATCTGCAAACAACATCAAAGACCTAGTCGATCCAGTTTTGGCTGATGCTTACGATGAAGAGCAGATGAAACTTGTAACCTTAACAGCTTCTCTATGTGTAGACCAGTCTTCGATTCAGCGACCAGATATGAGCCAGGCATGTCCTTAATATATTCAGTAGATTGATAGAGCAGGTGGATTTAGACAAGAAAATAACAAACAAATTAAAGCTTTTAATGCTGCGAGTAATCTTTTTTTAGATCAGACCTATCCAATACACTCAGTGTTGCCACCTGATATAGAGCATGTGTGTTTTTTGGTGATTGGATGCAGGTGTTAGAGATACTAAAAGGGGAAGAAGAAATCCTAAGAATCATGAAAGAACGGTCGAAGGTAAAACTTCAGAGGACATACTCTGAAGAACTCTTAGATGCAGAAGAGTACAACTCAACGAAGTTTTTGAATGAGAGGGATAAACATATGGAGACTATTCTTGGCTCAGTTACAGACGAAGGAGATAAAGTCTAGTATATGGTGTACTTGGGATAATGTGTGTACACGAAACTTCAGAAGTTGAAATTGTAGGGCTGAGATTTATTTTCAGAACATGAAAACTGATTCTGACTCTACAAGAGGATTCAGAGCTGGCCGGACATTGTTGAAAGTGTTTACAAAGACACAGAGAGAGGTAGAGACAGAACATCGTGTGATGTACCATGTTTGTCAATAGTTTATTTAGCTAAAATGATGATGAAGTTGGAGTATGATTTGTGAAGCCAAGTTCAAGCTTCAGGATGGTTGCGTTGGATGGGATTGCTGTTTTCCATTTTGTCCACACACATTCAATGATCATCAGCAATTGGAAATACCATTTTCAGCAAGTTGTTTTATTTTCTAGTGTAACCATAAGCAGATTGTCCAAGAATTTTTCTTTAATTTGTTCCATTTGTGTTAAGTGAGTTTTATGTCTCACCTCAAGTGTTACCACTGGGACTTGGAGATGGATGTAAATTTTTAGCTTTTAGTTTTCAAATACAGATTTCAAACATCAAGACAAACTGTCTGCTGCTTAAAGTATGAATGAATTGCTTTCTAATTCAGTTTCAAAACACGTTTAACTATCTGTTTTCTTTTTTAAGTTGTTTTGGATTTTGACTTTTACTTGTAAATATAACTAATTAAACACCTTCTTATCTCTTAAATTACAGATGAAACAACTGTTGCTATAAACACTAATAGTTGTCCTTTTTTAACTACAACAACCAACAATTAAGTAGTGTTGGCTTTTTATGTTTATAATTTTGTTACACAACAACAACATTTTTGTAACACTCTAAAGTGTGTAATGTGACACCATAATTTCGGAATATGAAATTATGTGTTTTCATATTATTTAAAATTACAATTTTAGTATTTAAATAAAATCTAATATACCCTCTGTTTCGTATCTAATTTATTACTTAAAAACTGTTTGAAAAAAACAAAGTTAATACTAAATAATAGGAGTATTCATGAATATAAAGAAGGAGAACAAAGAAAAAGAGAAGAAATATTAGTAAATTAAAACAATATCGATTTTCAAAGTTAATATGACTCATTAAACTATACTTCAATTTGTGTTTGGATGAATATTTTTCAGTAAAAGAAAATAATGTTCCTGATGTAAAAAGGGTAAAAAATTAAATTTTACGAAGAAACCATTATATAATCAATCGATTAAAACCCTATATATATAATTCAAAAAAATATTAAAATAAAATAAAATAGGAAGAAAAAACATTTCAAAAAGTAATAATAAAAATAAAATCATACAATAATGGTAGTAGTATAATTTAATATTTAACTTAAGTTAATTTATATGAACAAGGGTAATTTGATCAATTAATTAAATATATCACTGTATAATTTTTTTAAATCTATCCTTTCGATTAAATCAAATCATTGGTCAATTTTTCTTTTATTGTTAATTCTCTTTTATAAGGAAAATGATGGTTTGATACTATAGTTGAAAAAAAACTTCCATTTGATACTTTTATTTATTAATATAATATTATATATAAATAAAATAATAATATATGACAGTGTGAAATGATGTGCTGGACGGTGTTAAAATAACGTTACCCTTTTCTTAATCCAGAGAACACCATGTTTAATGACAAAATCAAGAGTTTTTTTTTAACAATAATAATAATAATAATAATTAATAATGACAAAAGGGGTTCAAAAAGTCAAAGTGTATCTAATGTAAAGGCAAAGTACAGAGGAAGTTAGTTAGGAATTGAAAGGGAAACGAAGATGAGTAGGGTTTGGTGTGTAGTGGTATCAGCTTTGGCGTTGATGATGCAATGTCTCGGAGCGTCAAGTTCCTACGCCGGCTCCGCTAGTGCCATCATAGACCCTTCCAAGGTCAAACAAATCTCGTGGAAACCGAGGTCTGTTTGTGTTTCTGCACATCTTTTGCTTATCAAACTAAATTTGGTAGCCACCGAATGATGATTGCATCGATTTGGATGGTGCAGAGCTTTCGTCTATGAGGGTTTCCTCACGGAATTGGAATGCGACCACCTGATTTCCATCGCCAAATCGGAGCTCAAGAGATCCGCGGTGGCCGATAATTTGTCCGGTGAGAGCAAGTTGAGTGAAGTCAGAACCAGCTCCGGCATGTTCATTTCCAAGAATAAGGTTCCTTATCTTCATTTATTGCCATTAATTGCTTTTGTAGAATTTGATTTTATGTGATAGTGGTAGATCCAATGTCAATCTTGTACGTTGTGTATGTGGGGTTGTAATGTAACTATGAAGGAACATATATTTATTGTCTTTAGCTTAATTTTTTTTGTTGGTAAAAATGGTATCATGAAGAGACACTCTCAATGCTATCTTGTAGGTCCCAATAACTTGGTGGGACTAGCAATAGAAGTCCGTTTAAAGGATTACAACACAGGTCTAGATTGCAAATAGTTTAATCCAATTATAGATTACTCAACTGGTCGGTCTTTGAGCGTTAGCGGGTCTCTCTCCAGAGAGGTTTGCCAGCAAGTATGACTTTAATGGCGTCAAGGAAAATTGAACCCGCGTCCATGGGGAAGATGAGAGTTAAAAGATTGTACTGATCTTCTTATAATTTGGATAGTCATTTCCACCCATGAGATAGAGAACAACCTCTAGTGACTTGGAAATTCTATTCCACTCATGGTTTGGAAAGTCATGAGTTAGGGAATAACGATGAGGACTGATTTATAGAAGAATAACAGGTGAGTTAGGGAGATTATTCTGATTGGTGTTTGTGAGTTGTCCTAGGTTCGAAAGGTTTTCTAAACATTATGGGGGGTTTTAGGTTTGATATGTTGATTGAACTTTGTTGGGTTCCTTTTTTAATTCGTATTATAAAAAAGAAAAAAAACTGTGCTGAGTACTTTCTATGAACTTTTTTTTACTCTGTTCTGTTATTTTATAGGATCCCATTATTGCTGGTATTGAGGATAGGATTTCGTCATGGACCTTTCTTCCAAAAGGTATTGTAACCTGTGGAACTTATATCTTAGCCCTGTTGATACTTTTTATTGCGTCTGGCTTTTACTTGCACATGATTGGGAATTATATTATTGTCATTTGTTATCACTATTTTCCTTTTTTGTTTTTCTGCTTCTATAATATCTGGATTATACACAATCAATTTAATTTTTAGCCAGAAACACTAGCATTACAAGTGAATGAGAAGCCAGTCTTGCTATTCTCTGTATCTTGTCACTTGTTTAGTTATGGTAACACAGTCTTTGGCTTTAAAGGAATTCAAACAAGGACTTTAAAAAACATAGGAAGAAATCAGTTCTATACCAATCATGAATATGTTTACTTATTGAATAGAACATAAGCACATTATTTCAGGACTGAACTGTGATGCTAATTTTGGGTTTTCGGCTATTAAAATTTACATTTTTTTTTAAGTTTTAAGGAACCCATTCTCTCTCTTCCATCTTCCTGCATACCATGGCCCTCCACAGTTTCCTTTCCAGTCCTATTCTGCATGTCAGAGTCCTATTGTAAAATTGATGTGTGGAATTGTTTATTGCAATTCTCATTCCTCTGAACATCTACTAAAATGGCAAAATGAACTTTAAACTTGTCCCAATTAAATATAGGAAGCTATTATCATTTATTAATTGAAACAAGGAAACTGTTGATTGCATTTAGTGACATCTTATGTGTTCAGTACGCTTTTTATTCAAATAGCAGTTTAGAACTTTTAAACTAACTCCATTAGATCATTCTCTGAAAAATTCCTATTTTTAGCTTGGAATTCTGTTTTCAAACAGTCCTACATTACTTATTTCCTGATAAAAACTTTCCACTTTTATATTCTTAACTAAATAGCATAAATTAAAATATTTTCTTTTTTGTATTGAAGACTTGAATGGTTTAATTTGTGTGAATTTAGCTTTTCCATGACTCTAAGCATTGGCTCTAAAGATGTCAGGGTATGTAGAAAGCATGAAGGGCATTACTCTTCAATCCTTCTTTTTTTTCCTGTGTATGGTACCCATGAATTCAATTAGCTGCTGCTTATATTTAAGAGTCATAAGCATTTGTTACATCATCAATATTCAATAAATGCTTGACAAGTCCCCATACGTACCTATCCATTTGGAACCAGTTAAAGAAACAATTTAAAGCATTCAAAATTTAATGGAGAAAATCAGAAATAGAGGGACCAAAGAATAGTTATGCGAATCACAAGTATCTTTTGCAAATAATCTTCATAAAACCATGAGCCAAAAAATGTGTCTATATAAATTGTTATTGTCTAATCAGTTAAATAGAAGTGCATTTCCAGCTTCTCTCCCCTCCCTTAACTCACAAGACAAAAATGTTAAAATAAGAAGGCAGTAGTCAATTCCTTACAGTATTTGATTATTAAATTTCAGAAAATGGAGAAGACATACAAGTATTAAGATATGAGCACGGGCAGAAATACGACCCTCACTATGATTACTTTTCTGATAAAGTTAATATTGCTCGGGGTGGACACCGAGTTGCCACGGTTCTCATGTATCTCTCTGATGTAACCAAAGGCGGTGAAACAGTGTTCCCTAATGCAGAGGTTTGTCTAGTATTTCTCATATTTCCTTAGAAATAAAATATAATGGTGGTAAGTCATTGCTCTTATTGTTTTGTCAAATTATTTTTTATGGTATCTCCATAATTATAATTAGCCTTGTGTTCTAGCTCAGAACCTTATTTAGTTCTAGATTTATCTAGTGTCAACTGAACCTATCACTGTGAACTAATTAATATTTAAGTTACCCAAAATGTCTTGTGAGATTATATTAACCTCCGAGTTTCTCTCATCTTTTCACTAGTTGCTCATAATTATTCTAACGATAAGTCTAGAGACTGCGCAAAAGCTTTTGGTTTTAGAAAGTTTATACTTGATTGGGGCCTCTTTGGTATATACTCAAATCGGTACTAATATATATTTTGATCTTACTTGTGGAAGATGCATGCTAAGAACATTTCAGTTTTTGAGAATGGTAGAGGTAGAGGGGAATAGGAGATGCAATAGTTTCTGCGATATCATATTCTGATTTTTTTCTACGTCAATAATCATTTTCTTTGGCTCTCTTCTGGTTTTTTCGATGCTATAGATGTGGCAAGTTTCACAGCTGAAGAGTCAGAACATCCTAGTTTTGCAAAGGAAATGTTTTCTCCTTTTACATCTAGTAGCTAACTTCAATAAGATAATTATATAATTCTGGTTACAGGAATCTCCAGATCACAAAGGTTCTGAAACAAATGATGATCTCTCTGAGTGTGCCCAAAAAGGAATAGCAGGTGGGCAATTGGACATATTTTTTTTTTCTTTAATGATTTTTCTTCTCCACTAGTGTCTTATGCCACATTTGCTGCCTGTCAAATTATCTTGAATAATTATTCTGTTTCCTTCTCGTCCAAGAAATTTACAGTGAAACCAAGAAGAGGTGATGCACTTCTTTTCTTTAGTCTCTTCCCAAATGCTATCCCAGACACTAGAAGTCTGCATGCAGGATGCCCTGTAATTGAAGGTGAGAAATGGTCAGCGACAAAATGGATTCATGTGGACTCATTTGATAAAACGGTTGGCGGGGAGTGCAGAGATCAGAATGAAAACTGTGAGAAATGGGCTACCCTTGGAGAATGCACTAGTAATCCCGAATATATGGTTGGATCTGCAGGTCTTCCTGGCTACTGCATGAAAAGTTGCAAGGCATGTTAGAACAAGTGTTACTGACTGCTTTCCAGATTCGACGTGGTATTATGCATTTTTTTCGTGAATTGTAATGTATTTTGTCTCATTATATTGATTAGCTCCCTGATTCCGTTGCATGCTCACCTTCAAGAGGTGCATTTGTGAGTTATGAAGTTGTAATGGCAGGTAATGCGGGATTCACCATTTTTTTGTCGATACTTTTTGTATGTAAAACTACAAAAAGGAAGAGAAGAGGAAGTGTACGTTATTTTCGCTATTGTGATGTTTTGTTAATTTTGTTACGTTCAATTGTTGCTTTCGTGGAATGAGAATATATCCGGAAGTGTTTCTAGAATTCAACTTAGCTGGAGTTAGAAATTGAACCAAGAGCAGCATACTATTATCTCATAACGAAATACATGAATAATAAGCCTAATTGGTGATTACAAAAGTATAATTTGCTGAATTTTATATTGGACTTTTACTCCCTGCGTAATGAATCATTATAAATTTATAGGAACTATTCGTGAACTTATTTTAAGGAGAAGATTTTTGGCAACTACGCTGAAGAGAAGAAGGAAGTAATTGTTAATACGAAATGGTTAGCGTTATCACTTACTGACAAGTATAAAAATAAGTAAAATCGTGATTTATTCATCACAATTGACTCTGAAAGAATGATTGTAAAGTTCGTGTTTTGAACGCCTTAAAAGTTCTTCGTTTAATATTTTCTTTATGAAATATTAGAAAATAAAATAAAAACATATAACATTATTAAAAGGTGGTAACTGATGCATTTTCCTAATGAAGGAAAGAAAATATTGTTGTGGGCCAACCTCCTTGGTGGTGTCTCATAATTTGTGTATAAATCGATGAAGTGCCTCTCTGGTTAGGCGTTCAGTCATGTGAACGTGGATCAACTCGAGGCAAAATTATTTACTTCTGCGTCATTACTGAATTCTGGTCGTTATTATATTGGAAAAAGTGGATCAGGATTCAGATCCAAACAAGCAATTAGATTACTAATCTTTTCTCAAAAAGTGTGTCATGTTAGAATAATTGAAAATTGTAAAGGCACTTTGTTGTTTTGTGCATTAAACTGCTTCTTATAACGCATTTTGTAACCAGGTCAATTCAAGTTTAATGGTTTTATTAAAGAACAAGACTGGTGAATAAAGTTACACGTTTGGTTTATCAGTGTGAAAAATGATGGCAGGTTTTTTGCTTTGCGGTGAGAGGGAGTTCCGTGATAAGTTGAGCCACGCACATGCATATTCTAAGCAACAAATTTTGAAGGCGTGTTTTTGAGGTGTTAGATACGAATGGATGGTTATTTATTAGAAATTGTTTTTTGAGATATTTAGGTGGTAAAGCATGGTATTGTATTATGGAGGTGATGAGAAAAGTGTTGTGAAAAGTAGAAGAGAATAAGAGAATTGACAATGAGGACAGTTGGTGGGAGCATAGGCTTCCAAATGGTGAGGTTGGGAAAGAGAGAGAATGGTGTCAAATCAGAGAAATGAGAGAAAGATGGGCATGTTTTGTGGTCCTTGTCTTCCCAAACAGATTCTAAGTGCATTGCACCTACCAACTCACACTTTCATTACATTCTTTTTCTCCTCTCTCATTGGGGACACTTTTAAACACAATTACAAACAATAATTAAATTGCTATCCTAATCTATATGATTATATTATATATTGCATTGACTTTAAAATAAAATTGTGAAGGTAAATCAATAAAAATAATTAAAATCTCAGAGTTAAAAGTAAATAATCAATTTTATTATCTATGAATGTAAATTTGGTTATCACTTATTCAACTAAATTCTTATTTGACCAATAAGTTTATTTAAGAACACTCCTTAACACAAATTAATTTAACTTTTATCTAATAAAAGTCGTACTAGTAAAATAATTCTATTTGTTTAATTTTTTAGCTAGTGTATGATTTTTTTTATTGCTCATTTTGACATTATAGTTGAATAAATTTTATTTTAATCTCTATAGTCAAAAATAAAATATTTTAGTTATTGTACTATTTTTGAAATTTTTAGTGATAACGATTTGAAGAAATTTTAAAAATATGCATAGGAACTAACAAAGTTAAAATGATATGTGTAAAGGAGCAAATGAATTTGAAATGAGGACTAAAATATAAAATTAGATACGGATTAAATGAGTATTTTTTTTATAATTTATAATCTTTTTTACAAACTTTGTAAACATTGGTGTTTTTTAACTTACAATATTACATAATTTTGAATTTGGATAACTACTGTGGATAAACTTTTAATATTTGAAGCATATTTTTTTCCTTTAGTACTTCGATAGCATTTATCCCTATAAACATTCCTGTAATTTTTTTTTCTCCAATTATTAGCCTTCTAAATTCCTATAAACCTAAATAATAATATTTAAAAACTTGAAAAGGATAAAATATATATTAAAATTTTAAATATCTAAAAAATAAATATAAATTATGAAAAATGGAGAAAATATTAAAAAATTATTCATCTACAAAAATGAGTTTATTTGCAAAACGGAAGACAAATTCATGAGTTAAATGGGTTAACCCATATAAGTTCACATTTAGTGAGTTAACCCTAACTAAGTTTTAATTGATGCAAATTTTGAGTCAAACATGGCAAATTACAAATTCTGACTGATCTATCTAACTTTTAAGGTCAATCTACCATCAAGCAATTCTTCTGACTCAATAATGTGTTACATGTGTGGACCAACAAGTGCCCGTAGAGATCTTCTACAATATTTATGTGATCACAAATTTCCATTTATCAAATAACTAATTTATTATTAAGGAGGTTTTCATGTAAAAATATTTTTTTTTTTCATTCATGAAAACCATGTTCATAATAATTTTATTTTCTATTAATCATGTTTCATGAAAATCTCATAAATATATTTGATATATCTAAAATGTTGATGGAATGAGAAACATAATTATTTCAATATTAAAAAAACATTTTCAATTACGAAAATTTCGAATTCTCATTCCATCTTCTTCGAAATAAAGTTTGAATTTGGATTATTCACTGTTTTCTTTATGTTGTGTCTCGGCTTTACACACAAAACAAAAACAACAGAAAAAAAATCCAATAAAAAATTTAGACTTATAAGGTTTTACTATAAAATATAATTAAAAAAAATCCTAAAATGGTTAGATTCTTGGTAATGATTTTTAAAATTATCATACTAAATATAATAAAACATTCTCAACCTAAGATTATTGAAAAACTTAAAAGAATTTCTTTTACCAAAGCTTGGTAGATTTACTAAACTCACGTGAGAAGAGGTTATAATTGATAGGTTGTTCTCTTATTTCTTGTTGTTTAGTGATAATTTTAGTCATGAGTTAATATTCTCGCTTAATTAAGTTAAATATATAAAGAAAATATATTGTAACATATCATACATCGAAATTATCAATATTAACAGAAGTAAATCATTTTCTTTTTTTTCATACATTTCACAATTTTTTTCTTATTTAAGAAGATTCATTAAAATGGGTCATTTTTTTTTTTTTGAAATTGATAAGTCATACTTGAATTCACGGTTTTAAAATACAAAAATTATGCACATAGCCATACTAATCGATATTTTTAAAAAGATTGAATGGAATATTTTAAAAAGAATTAATATTTAAAATGTATTTATTTCCTTTTTTTCTGGTTTTTCACTTGTGTAATAAAAATGGTGAGGAAGATTTGAGTGAGGAGAAGAGAGGGATTGAGGAGGCGGGAATGAGAGGAAATGTTAGGAAGGAGTGAATGAAGGGTATAAATAAGAGAGAGAGGGAAAGTGGGGTCCCAAATGGTGCAGAGCAAAGAAAGCTGAAGAGAAGAGAAGAGAGGAGAAAGGAGAGCAATAAAAATCCTTTCTTCAGAGTATAGACCAGACACCAAAACACAAACCTTAAAATATTTTCCCCTCTCTCTGTCTCTCATTCAAGGTACTATTTATCCCTTCATTTCATTTTTTCACACTCTTTCATTCACCAATAATAAATAAATACAAATATTCACTGCTTCTTTTGCAACACAACATAATATAACATAACAACCACCACTGTCTTCCTCTGTTGTGTTGTGTTGTGTTGTGTTGTGTGACAGACAACAACCATGGACGTGGGTCAGATGCAGAGACAGTGGATCGACTACACCAAATCCCTTTTCCTCGAGGTAGCCCCTCCCTTCCACGCACACTCTTTGTCTTCTTTTATTCTCTTTTCAGCCTTTTTAAATTGGTAGGAGTAGATCTGTTGTTGGGTTGCTTTCAATTCTTCATTTTTTTTTTATTGTGAGAGAAGGGGTTCTTGGATGATCAGTTTCTGCAACTTCAGCAGCTTCAAGACGAGAACAACCCTGACTTTGTCGTCGAAGTCGTCTCTCTCTTCTTCGAAGATTCTGAAAGGCTTCTCAAAGATCTCACCTTTGCCCTGTCAGTAGTACCGTTTCCTTCCATGCCCAGTTTTATTTTAATAAACCAGAGTTTAAAATGGACCATGCATTTAAATAAAACAACTTCCCAAGCTTTGTAATTTTTTGAGTTACGTTTTATTTTATTATTATAATTTAATGGGTTGGATTTCATGCTGTCACCTTTTGTTGCCGCGGAAAATCTACACTTGGTTGTGAAAGCATTGATTGGATGATTACTGCAATGTTGTTTGTTAGTATGTTTTATGTCAAGTGATGAATTTGGAAAAGTGCATGATCTTCCATGTTCTTGGGGCTTTTCCTGTGCAGAGATCAGAATGGCGTTGACTTCAAAAAAGTTGATGCTCATGTTCACCAGTTAAAGGGTAGCAGTTCAAGGTATGGGGTTTTATTAAAAGCCAACCAAAAATGTAAAATACCATGCAATGCGAATAAATTGGACTTTTTGTGCCACTAAGTTGTGTTGGTTTAGGTCTGTCCTTCCAATGCTTGTGAAACTTTTGGTTCCTCGACAGGTTGAGTTTTAAGCTTAATTAGCAGAAACGAGTGCTATGCTATTCTGTCTTGGTTTGCTGAGGCAAATTTGTTTTTGTTTGTCTGGTCCACAGCATAGGTGCACTAAGGGTGAAAAATGCCTGCATTGCTTTCCGCAACTTCTGTGAGGAGCAGAACACTGATGCGTAAGTTGTTAATTTTCAGAAAGTTGTTTAATAGTTATGGCTCTTGAAGGATAAGTGCACAAGCTTGAATGAATAAGCTATTCGTGCTTGAAGTGCTCAGGTGTGCTAGTTTGGATGATTTCATGGTCTGATCATGGAAAGTTTCTGATTACCGCAGGTGCCTCAGATGTCTGCAACAAGTGAAGCATGAGTACTGCCTTGTCAAGAATAAGCTTGAAACACTGTTCAGGGTATTAACTAGATAAAAAGCTTAGAACTGAATATCATTCTATTTAAATTCTGGAATTGTAATTTACATTTCTTTTATGGATTCTTGATGCAGCTTGAGCAACAGATTGTGGCAGCTGGTGGGTCAATCCCTACGGAACTGAGTGTCAGTGGGTGACTGGGTGGTTTGTAGAGAGATGCTTGTATTACGATTCTCTTTGTTAAAGATTATCCTTTATCTTATGTCTTATGTCCATGATGAATGTATGGTTTTTTGTGAAGATATAAATTTCCATCCAATGTACCTTTTTCTTGACCAAAAAGCTCCTCGTAATTTGTAATCTCTTGCATGCTTTAATGAAGGATGATAACCCCATTGAATGAACTTTGCCTCTTGTATTTCTCTTATGAACAGTAAAGAAAATTAGTGGTGAGAGCACAACGCGGTCCTTTGAACGCCAGCTATACTCTAGATGCCTTTGAACAAAACGCAATCCTCTGAACATATATGAATAATAGCTACAATAATGATGCCTGAATAATACCTTAATTGTATAAATACTTATTTCTCACTTTATATTTCTCTCCACGTGTTACCAGTTCTTTCTATTTCGAGATGTAAACTATCATTGGATGTACACAAAATTTCACTCTCAAGAAAATGTTTGGCCATGGGGAATGATACATGATTCTTTATTTACCTTAAGTGAGAAGGGGTGAACGTGATGGTGATGGCATGAAATGGCAATATCCTATAAATGACGGTATTTAGGGTGAAAGAATATGGGGATATAAGCCAGTTGTCACCCCTTGGTTGAAAGAATGTAGGGGTATAAGCTAATGGAGTTGCAAAGTCACTTTATTTTGGAATAAGAAACTGGCAAGGACGGCAAAAAAGTATTAAAAATTGGTGTGGAAGATAAGAGAATCTTGAGGAGATATGATTCCTTAGAAGTCAAATCATGATGTAGTGGCCTTGTCCCTTTTTGTCTACTCCTTAGTGGAGTAAATCACAGAAGGCAATGAATGCCCAACATGACCATAGGCCATATTACCAAACAAAATCGTTTTTGAAATTTGATGTTGATATTCTTATTAGGATGCCTATCCGCAACCTTAGACATGCTAACCCGACAGCGGTGTCACCTCACCAATGCCACGCTAACGCACATGCACTCAAGATTTTTCCTCGTTTCTGTTGATTGATACAATGAAACATGACAAATAAATAACCATAACCTACATACCCGCCATATTTTTATTTTTATTCTGGTAGAGACAACTGCTACTGGTGATGGAATCTTTAAACTTTGAATATTATACTATTTAAAAGTTTATGCTCCTTATTACTCGTGTTTGAGACATAAGATTTTTAAATTTATTATGTATTGGTACACTGTTTCATCTAAAGTTGATATAATTGTCTTGTAAGAATAAAGGGCAATTAAAAGATGATCTGTTGTATTTTGGTTTTAAGTATTTATTTATCGTATACAAAGTTGCTCTATTTGTTCTTTTCCTGTATGAAACTTGAAAGTGTACATTAAAGCTCAAACACAAAACAAAAACTCCATGTATAGAATAAGAAAACATGTTCTTTTAACAGGGAATCAGGAGCAAGTGCCCTCTAGCTTTTGTCATGAGGAATGTGGATGACTCCATTTCCTTCTCTGATCTTCAAAGCTTCCTACCTTAGCCGATTGGTTCCAGTCACCGAGCCTGTTTGCATACATCTCATGATAAGCCTTGGCATTCACATGCCTTAAAATTCTGACTAATTTTCCATCTTCCTCATCCACCACCATTTCTCCATCCATGGACACATCTCCTTGTGCCAAGACTTTAACCGGCTTCACCTCAAATTTTTCACTTAGACTTGAATGGTTGTCAGTTAGGACAACAACACCAAGAATTTCTCCTAAGAATGTATCCTACGACATTGTAAACACAAACCATAAGTAGCAGAAGCAATATAGAAAACCAAACGGTAATAGTAAGTATCATATGATAAAGAGATTAAACGAATACATTAAGTAAATAGTGTATATATTGACTGTAATTTTTTTAATGTTGTGATTCAATCTCAAATTGACCCTAATGACGAATGTGGTGAATTTTGAAAAAGCAACTTAAGAAGTCATTATTAGCATGATTTGTTGTTGATAGTGTGAAAATTTTTACTATACATTGCATAGAGATTAAATTCTTTCAATCTATAGAGTAAACAATAATAACTGTTCTGTAAAGGGTTATTCGTTCACAAATTGAATTGTGTAAAAAGTGTGTAGACTTTTAAAATAGCTTCCTTAAAAGCCGTACTTATCATAATTTATGGTTGGTTGACAGTGTAGAACCCTTTAACGTTGACATAAAAATTAAGCTTGAAACCTATATGTTTTTGGTGATATTTAAATGATTCTAGAGTTGATCCAATTCCCTTTCGTTTCAGTCTCAAAATATAAAGTTATACCATATGCTGATATCTGTGGTGGCTTTGCTTCAGACGTTGTAGCCTTAATAGAAGACGCTTGGAAAAGACAACTTCAGGTGTCTGTTCAATCCTACGCAACCAACATAAAATGTGTGAAAACGAACTTGCTTTATGTTGGACATTGAGTGGAATGAGTGTGATGTTAACTTCCGATTGAAACACTATTTTGGCTGCTAAAGGATCTAGGAACATATTAAATTCTGCATATTGGTTGGAAGGAACAGAAAATATATTTCCTTTGTCATGGACGTTCTTGTTGATGTGTCCTCCCACTACATAAACCTCCTGAAACATATAAAATTGTTGTGTTGTGCCATCACTGCAAATTATAATATCATAGCTGCAATTTTGCCTTAACATAACACAATACTAAGGCAAAATGAAGCTAAAATATTCAGTTTTACTTTGGACTAAAATCTATGTTTCATCAGAATGACAGCAAAAATTCCACTTTTCAAGGACTACTACGAGCCTTTAATTTGACTTGTGTGAAGTAAGTTAGATTTTTATTTTTAAAAATCAGGTAAATTTGTTTTATTGATTGGGTTTCTTCTATTTAAAACTGTTAAATTCTTATTTTCAAACTAAAGCTTAATAAATTAAATGAACTAAATTATTTTAAACACTTTTTCTACTTAAAAGTTACCAACTAAAAAATAAATTTCTTCAAAAAAATTATAAATTATAAAATTTCCCTGTCCAAACCCTAATATCACAATGCATAACATCAAACTTGATCTAAATTTGTTACTTAAAAAAAGTAAAATTATTTCATATCTCAAGTCCATCTCAAATTCAAAAAATTGCCAGAAGAAAAATGGTAAAGAAATCAAAATTTTCTAAAATTTAACAATAGCAAAGGTTTAGTTGACTACAATATATATCAAGAGGCTGAAATCATGCACAACTTAAATTAAACATGTTGTGAGAATGATTGTAAAATATAACTTACCTCAATTCTTGAGCTAATGTTTTTCAGTGATACAACCTTTGCCAAAGTAGTCAAGGGTCCATTGGTTAATACTGTAATTTTAGATCCAGGTTCAATTGTTTGCACTACAGACTCCCAAATTTCCATAGCCAATGGTTGTCTGAAATTAAGGTGATCAGTATCTTGAGGAGCCTCAAACTTCATAGAATTTATAGGTGTATACCTAATAATCAGTCACATATCAAATTGTTAGTGTTTATTGTGTGTAACCTTTTTAATTTCGCATTGATCATGAACATGCTTCTCTTTTATCAGATTTAAGCTTTTCATATTTCCATCCATCTTGGTGGTTTCTTACCATAAATTCTAGTATTAGGTGACTAAACGTTTTTCTAATTCATTCTTCAAACAATTTTTAATTTTACACAACAAATTTCATCATTTTAGTGACAATAAATAACAACTTGATCTCCCTTGTAAGCATCAAGGTTTTGACAATTTCTTATGCATGAGAACGTTGATAACATAACTACAAAAGCACCTTCTGGGACTACGTGGCAAATCACGAGCAAGTCCATAAAGAGTGTCAGAGTCCAAAAGTCCACCATTCCCATGAGGAATGGCTTTAGCATACTTGCAATCTCCAACAAGTAGGAAGAGTGGGTCTGATTCATTCATTGCAAAGACTTCACCTAGGCCAACTGGGATATCATCACGACCCATCATATGTAGTAAGTCATAAATGACATCTATTGTTGCAGCATTTGCCCACCCAGTTGGGCTCACAATTATTGCCTGAACCACAAGCCAATATGTGAGTTTATGTCTTTTTAATTCAGCTGTGCAAAAAAAGTATAATAATTCCTCACAACACTTATTTTATAACTATAATAGTTCTTCCTTGACTTCAAGATGTGACAACTTTCCCTCTTCCTAAATTCATGAATAAAGATTTTGAGACTTTTTGTGTGCGCACATGTTTTGTGTCTCGACCTTAAAATATGGAGCACCTTAAATGAATGAAATAGCAATTAAAATACCTTAAGATTTACAACTTCAACATCAACTTTAAGGAGGTAGAATAGAGCAAGAAAATCTCCTATACTCATGTCCATATCAAACACAACAGGTTTCCCCAGTGTTTTGTTTTGAAAATTTGGCATATAAGTTACTTCTTTGTAGTAAGGAAACTGTGTAGTGAAGTTGAACCTCCCAGCATTTTGTGATTGCTTTAAAACCTGATAATAACCATAATCAAAGCAAAGTTCAGATAATCATTCATTTATGACATTTGTCTCCTGTAAACTAAAGTGATGAGGGCATTAAAGAGTTGTCAAATAGAACATGAAAGGTTGCAAATTGTGACAATGTCAACTACAAATAATAAAATGTAAACTAAATTACAATCTTAGCAATTGATTTTTCAATTAGTGATTATTATTGCACTTGATCCTTTAAAGTAGATATAAGCCAGATCTTATTTTATAGATCCAAAAATAGTCAATATACAATTCACTTATTGATGCGATTCATTATAAATAAATTAATTAGGGATTTATTTTACACAATATCAAAGAACTATTGTGAAAATTAAAATTAATAACTGTGACAGAAGAAAATCTCTAAAAATATCTGTAATAATCAATTAAGCTAATTTGTGATGGATTTTATGACAGATATATATTACTATAAAGTTTGTTATATATGTAGTCACTTAAATTGATAAATATGTTTTAATAACGAAGTTTGGGATGAAAACTATAAATCATTGATTTTTTTTTTCAACATAAAGAATATTACAAAATTAATTTAAAATATTTTATGACGTTTTATATAAAGGAATTTTCGTCCATTACAAAATTTTGGTTATAAAATCTACCACATTATGAATTATATGTTTGTTAAAACTTCTCGCAAAGAATTGTATCCCTCACAAAAATAACGGAGATTTTAATAACTTTCATAAATTATTACGTTTTTTATTAAAAAATTATAATTTAATTATTTATCAAGATACAAGAACTAATTATTGAAAAAAGTTATTATTTGTCTTCCTTTACATCTCATAGGTTTTCATTACTCTCAATAATTTCACAACTAAATATTGTTATTTATGTATCTCACATTAATTCAATACAAGGAAAGAAACATAAAAGATGAAACAATAATAATATCATCTTCAATAGTTTGTGAGTTTTCTTTTTTATATGTTATTTAATTTTCTCATTTCTCATATTTAACAAAAAATATGGCTATTTTAATTTGGGGTTTAGAGTTTAGTTTACATCAAATTAAGTTGAATTTATGTAAAAGTTTTATCATTGAAATGGTTATTAAGTTTATATGGTTTCCTTAATACAGTAAAAGGCATAGATAATGCCAATAAGATATTAAACAATGGATGTCCTATTTATGATTAAGTCCTTCCAAAGCTAATTCCTTGATGCTATTATTTAAATCATTGTCTAAATTAAATATGATTATAGTTAATACAAAAGTAAATATCAATCAGGACGACTTTATTCCGCACCAAAGTTGATTTTTTGGTAAGAAAACAAAATTAAATAGGTTAAAGTAAAGCAAACTTACATGTAAGAAGCTTTTAAAATATTCTTTGTCAAGTGGACTGCTAACATCTTGGTTAGGCTTTGCTTTAGTGGCAATAAGTACCTTCACTGAGTTAGGACCATCCACCTCAGATGTATAACCATCCTATATAGCACATTTTGTAATGAATAAACACAAGCATTTTGCTAAATTCATGCTTAAGTATTTGTATAATCTCAAAGCTGAAACCAAAGATAAAAGCAAGTACCTGACATCTACCTTTCCCATTCTTCACAAAGCAAAATTGATCTCTAAGCCCTTGTTGAACATGACCACTATGCACCCCACCTTTCTTTAGATTGAATTTAGGTACTTTGAGGCCATCAAAGAATGGATTGGAGCCATCACATATTCCAAATGGTTCGTTTGAAGTAATTACAGTTATGTTTGTGTACTCCATGTCAGCAAATTCATTTTCCCTTTCCTGTTTCTTATTGGAGTTTATCATGCTTGAGATTGCTACACCAGATGTGAAAGAGTCCCACATAAAATAACTCTGTTAACAATGAGTCATTATTAGTATAAATTACCTTACCAAACAAAATGTGTGTTTAATAAGAAAAATTATAGGCACATATTATATATGCAAACATTATTGAGATGCTTTTACCGTGTAAAATTGGTTGTCAAGCCAATTATCAGGAGCCATTTTAGCCATTTTCAAGGACTTGAAACAGTACTGTGCCTCGTATGTGTCTTGACTTTTCTCAAATTCATCAAAGAATTCTTCAGTGATGGGGATTGTGTTTGTTGCATCAAGAGGGACAAGGGTAACAGGTATACCAGAATGAATAACCTAAGACAACGTTTATTGGTCAAAATCAAATCATATCCGAATTTAACTTTACATATAAGCCTATCAATACAGACCTTGAACATAATGCTCAAATGATTACTATTGTTGTTAACTTAACAATGACATTTATTTGAGGTGGAGAGAAAACTAAACAATGATGACTATTATTTACTTAAGAATGCATTTATTCAGAATGTATTATAAATAATTTTATTCTCTAATATGAGGAAAAAACTTATATAAAATTCTACAAGTGTTGTTCTTCCATATAAATTGAAAATTTATCTAAATAATTTCTAAATCCTTCAATTCGCAAAAATCATTAAGATAAAACTCTAATTCTAATTGAAGAAAAACATACATTATAATTAGTACATATTAGTTTTGTGAATAATATAAATAAACAAAACATGCCACTAACAGATGTTTGAGGGCCCGTTTGATAATAACTAACTTGTTAATAATGAACAATTCTGCATATAGTTTGAGACTAACCTGATATGCTGCAAAAGGGTCACCAAATATGTTGAACTCTGCATAAGGGTTAGCTTTATAATTTGTGAATAAATTTCCACGGTCACCACATTGCTTAGGAACACAGGAAGAGGAAGCATTTTGAGGGCAACAACCAGTTGGGTTTCTTGACCTTACACCACCACCCATGATGTAAATATGCTCCACATTTTTCTTCAAGTGTGGATTATTCATAAGAAAAATAGCAATGTTTGTTTGCACCCCTATCACAATCAAAGTTATGGGACCTGCAGATATTTTGTCAATCAGCACTTGCTGAGCAGTTGGTTGCTGTAAGGGAGTGTATTTTCTTCTCCCCTAATTCCATGATGGAATCAACAAGAAAATGAGTATTAGTGTAGAGATTACAAAATATTTGAACAAATGATTCAGTTTAATTTCAATGTAATTCTAAGCACTTTCAAAGGTAAGTTGCTAAAGGACCATCATTATGGTGAAGCACGAATGAAATTCATTATTAAAGGAGAATGTTGGACAGTTAAGTACTTATTTTTTATATTATGGTAAGGAGTGATTATATATTATAAGTAGCATGCTGTAATTAACAATGTATATTATATTATACCTGTGGAAGGAAAGCTTTTCGTATGCCGTAATTAGTATCAATATCTAAGTGCCCTCTTCGGCCCATAGGAATGGCTTGCCTGTATCTGCAACCTCCTGTTGTTGTCATTCCCTAATCCAATGAAATTTCATTTGATCTAACATTTCAATCATCAACATGAATATTGTGTTGTATAAAACTTAAATGTAGTTTTATTGAACAATCACATGAAGTTTTACCTCAGTAAAGCGGATTATATTTACGAAATTAAAATTTTAATCAATGACCAATACTAAAAGTACTGATGAAACAATAAGTTTTGTCTTATCATGTGTTTCTAGGTACTTGGAGGCTTATAAAAGGAAAAAGAAAAGGTGACACCTACCTGTTCTATAATTGAGAGATATCCACCTACATTTGGGAGAATGGTACCGGTTGGGAGTATTCCACCCTCTCCTCCCATTCCAACTGCAATGTCATCTCGTCCCATCATGTAAAGTATGTCATAAACTTGATTCACAGCATGTCCAGCGTTAGTCCAAGCATTTGCATTAATTGTGACTCCCTATAGTTACATGTATGGAGACTTAAAACATCACAAACTTCCAAATCCAAAATGGTAAATAATGCTCAAAATGGTGCATGACATAATCATCCTGTCAATCGTGCCAAATATGCAATGTCATCTTCATAAGATCAAATTTAGCTAGTTTTACAACGCATGAAAACAAATAGAATACTACTTATGGCTTATCCAGTAAAAAGAAAAAGGTAAACACTTTTTACTATGACAAATCCTTTATTAAGTCAATAGAAACTTCAGTCAGATTTGATAAAAAGTAAAAATGATTTCAACCAAGGAGTAAATTATCCAACTTAGTCAATGAAAGCAATGACAGTAGAACAAAATTAAGAAAACAAATAAAGGCAATACACCATGTGTTGCTTAATTTGCTTTGGTGTACTGACCTCCAATTGAAACTCTGATCTATTGAGCTTCAAAAGGTAGAGCAGAGCAAATACATCATCAGTATCAACATCCGTATCCAAAAGAATTCGACGAAGTTGGCCTTCCACAGTAGTTGCCAACATAATCAATACCACAGCTACACAAAACTTCATTGGAAACATTCTCTCTATATTTGAGAGTAACCAAGAATTCTGTTACATACAAATTATGCAGTACAGAATGTCAAATAGTCAAAAGGAGTTTGCATCAACATAAAGTAAGAGTAATGAAAAACATATAAAGAAGAGAGAATTGAATATTGTGTGGAGTAAGTGAAAGGCACGTAAATAAATTACAAGGAGGTAGAAGTAGAAGCAGCTTAAGTAATAGGCTTGTCAGAAAAGTAGAAATGAAAAGCAATTTATTTTAGATGTTCATTGGCTTTGTAGTGCACAAAATAGCATACATGCAATATTAATCTATTCTGACAATCCACAGAGAAGAGAAGGATAAAGAAGGAGCATAAAGAGAATTACTTAATTATGAAATAACGAAAGGATAAAAGAGTATAATAGGATTGGGGTGACTCATGATCTTACTTGTGGTTACCTTTAAAGATCTGTTATTCCATTTCTTTGATGAATAACATCGTTACAAGTGTACTTCTTGTTGTTTGGTCTGCACCATAGAACAGGGACGACAATGAAAATAATAAAAAAAACATGTTTTTTCATTTTTTTTTTTGGTTGATTTTTACCTTTTCATTAATCTTGTTATGCTAGGGAATGATTTTGACTTATTGGTAAAACAGAAAAGACAAACAAAATAAACAGTGAGAAATGAACAAAGTAACAGTATAATATATAATATAGATAACAGAAAAGAGGATGATCAGAACTTAAGGCAGAAAGCAGTTACCAAAGGATGTACAGATACAAATTTGGTGCTGTAAAGTTTGGTACAGAGAGCTTTCTTGCTGCTTCAATAACAGCTGCTGTGATCTCCAAATGCTGAGTTATGGATGGTGGCGGCTTAAAGATGGAGAGTTCCATTATTTTGAGTAAAGGAAATCAGAGAATGGTCTTCGTTATTGTTGGAGAAAAGAGTGTTCCTATGTGCAGTTGACAGATTCAGAGAGACTAGAAAAGTTCAGTTGAGAAGGGAGAATGCCATTGGTGCTTGCTGCCGCAGAAATTATTGAGTGATGTTGTGTTCATTTTTATATGTAAGTAATTAATTAATTTTGCTTTATAAATTATAAAAATTTAAATATCTTGAGATCATAGACAACTCATATTCCTTAATAATTTCTGATGGCCGTTGAAAAAAAAAATAGATGTTTGTGTTAGAGATTAAATATATAGTTTTTAGATAAATTTATTTTAACATTATCATGAAAATTGCTGGTGTGGGATTGTGATTTTTTTTAAGGAATCAGTGAGCGCTAATGACGCGTAGAGAGTAAATGGTATTGATTTGTGAAGCCAAAAGTGGGTTTATTATATGAAGGAAGGAAGGAAGGAAGGAATGAGCTTTTTCCATTGCATGTGCACTTAATCACCTACACGAATATATACCTGAGAGAGAAAGTCAAATTGTAGTAATACAAATAATATAATTCTAAAAGAATTAAAACTTTTGTATATTTTTTATATTTCTCTGACCTAATAATTATATTTATTTAAATTAGATGTATAATAAATTAAATATTTTATTTAAGTTTTTAAATAAAATATTTATTTTTTTGTTTAAATCTCTCAAACTATTTTATTCTAATTTTAAATCTATTGAGATATTATTACTAAAGTCACTTACTGTATTTCGATATTGTTAATTGTCTATTGATGAATTCTGATAAGAGATCTACTTACAGAATATTTTTCAACATTTAATCAATAAAATTAGACAAATTATAGAATATAAATATAAAAGTAAATAAGAGAATTAAGTAAGTAATTCCTATATGATGGATCTGTATTTATATGTTTTTGGACTTAAAAAGGTAAAATATTTTAAAAGATATTTAAAATAAATAAAAAATATGATTGATTATTGAATTCTGTCATTCAATAATTGTATGTACATGTATACATATTTGAGTTATACAAGTATATTTGATTTGGTTGGATTTTAAATTATTTTAGGATGATACATCTTTGTCTAGGAATAACATAGGTTCATCTTTGAAGCATATTAGAATAAGTCCCTCATTCGAGGTCAAAGAGAAATGAAGATTATATTTACAACTACTTTTTCATCTCCATATATAACACTAATGTTTTGACCCCAAGTTTACTGAGATAACATTATTAGGATCAATATTAACATTCTTTCTTCAAATCCATTAAAATAATATTATTAGAGTCAATTATTATGGGAGGTATTGTCCACTTTGAAACTCAGAGCTCCCTAACAATTTTGTCCTTAAAAAGTTTCAAAGAAGATAAAAGAAAGAAAATATATTTCAATTATCCTTAATATCGACTTTTATACTATATGAGACTATTGAATGTACTAAAACAAACCTCAAGTTAAGGTATAAGCAAATCTAAATTAGTCTTTAAAATTATTTTTCTATTTCCCCAAACCAAAATTAAATAACATAATTCATCTTTAAAATCACTTTTTTATTCTCACCGAAATTGGGTCAAACCAAAATTTTGACCACTAACTTTCTAAAACCTCTTTCAAACATTACTAAGCAATTCAAATAAGGTTGACCTTAACAATTCTATCTTAAATGACTTAAAGTTAAAGTTAAAGTATTTTAAAATCTTTTATTATTATTTCTCTTATTATAATAACCTATATATATATATATATATATATATATATATATATTTCCATATTATATAATAATATATCATATCAAGAAAGCTAATAGAAAAAACTTAAAAGATGGATTATTACTCGAACTTAATTTACTCGTAAAAACAAAATTATCACAAATAATAAAAGATACTAAAACAAAACGATTAATTTATTAGACAGACACTATTTAAAAAAATATTAAAACCTAAAATGAAAGTTGATCATATATATTGAACATCTAAAACTTAATTAATTAAAAAATTATATAAAATTTCAATTTGTGTTATGTAATCCTTTCCCAATTTCATCATAATTTTACAAAATTTCATCATACATTAAATTATTCAATTCTAAAAAAATTAATGTGGTGTATCTACTCATAGTGCAATAACTATATTCGTTTTGAGAGACATCAAATGCTATGCTATAATATATAGTTTTAAAAATAAAATTGTGTGTATTAACGTGGATGACTTTTCCGAAAGAGGAAATGTCTATCATTCTTCAACTGAAAAAAGAAAAGGAAAAGAAGTCTCTTTATAATTTGGTCAAAAAGTGAAGTATTTATATAGATGCAATGGGGCACTGCCACTAATTAGCATATTCTCGCCACTATATATAGAAATTTCAAAGAAAAGATGTTTTGTCTGCTCCAACTAAATTCTGATTTGTTAGGGTTTAGAGTCAAATGAGTTGAGTAGGGGTGAATTAAACTTCAGATTTTAACAAATTACTTTTTAAATATATATATATATATATATATATATATATATATATATATATATTTTTATATTTTTTTTTTAGATATTTTACTGCTTGAAACAAAGTATTGAGTGAGCTTATTTTATTTATTTATTTTTTAAAAATATTTTTCTACTAGGATAAGCATATTAAAAAAAATTATGTGTTTGTCTAATTTATTTATTGTAAAAATATGTAATTTTTTTGTGTTTTATTAAATGATTTGTTTAAAATAAATATTTATTTACTTCAAAACATTTATTTTAAGTTGAAAGAAGTGGCTCATTCAAAAGCAGTTGGGCACACAACTTCAGTGTTGACTTGGCACCGTCACCTTATCTATATATTTCAGGCTAATCTTCCCATGAAAACTACTTGAGCAAAACTCAAAAGTTGTGACATTTTTTAAGCGTTTCATTTGTTAGTTTTGTCTTTATTAAAACTTCTCTTTTTATCTTTAGCAAAATTTCTGTTCTTTTTATTTTCTTCATACTTAGAATTTTTCTATTGATAACTTTCATAGCTTTTTTTTCTAAAATAGATATAAATCTTATTTTTAAAATAAAAATAAAATTTACTTTTTAATATGGTATAAAAATTTATTTTAAAGATGTTTGGTATTATTATATTATTAAATTGTTATCAATTATCTACAAGTATGTTTTATGTTTGAGAAATTTTTCAACTCATCTATTCATAACATTTTAAGAATGGATATTTAAACCATCTATTTAAAATGTATTTTATTTACTTGATTTGTAGATAAAAAATTCTTTATCTAGTTTTTTTTTTCTTATAAGGATTAGCAGGTTTTTTACTCATTTTGAAAATCATGAACTGAATATTTTGATTAATTGATTTAGAAAAAGGGAAAGATAGAAATTGTAAAAGTAGAAAAATAAAGATGTTAAAAAGGTTAATTTATGCAGCAAAAGATGTTATGCTTTTTGCGACAAATGCCTCTCTTTAGTTTGGGCTTTCGTCCTTGATTAAACTCTCATAAACTTTGGACACGTGAAAGTGTATACTACATTCATCTTTTTTTCTTCTTTTTTTTTCATGGATATTTTTACTTTAGAGATAATCCTTTTTTAAAATATATTAAGTATAGATACTTCTTTCAGTGTCTCCATAATCATCTAATATAAATAACAAGTTAATAATCAATGTTCTTTAAAAAATAGATAGAAATCAAAAAGACTATTTACCCGACACTATCTAAAATTAATTTTATTACATTTAAATTATTTTAACAGTCGATATCTACATATAAATTATTACTGACGATATTTAAAAAAGAATAAACTCTGCTACTTTCAAACAAATCAAACAAGATATTTTTGTAAAGGTGTTGGAGTAGTGCTAAAAAATGTGTTGCATTTTTAGTGGAAATGGATAGGGACGAGAACCCTTTTTCTTTTCATGTGAACTTGGGTATATCTTTCCTTCAAAGTTAAGAGTTAATTTTCTAAAATACCAAGATCCATTAAAAAAAGCAACTTTTTTTTTTCTATAAATGTCCTTTCATATGTTCAAATTCAAGAACAAGAGTGTCTACTAATTATGTCACACCATGTTAACTGAGATGAAAAACTCTATTGATCAACAAAGCTTGAGATGAATTGGCAACTGATGGATCCATTGACCCCCCCAAACTGAATACATTTTTCTTTATCTTGCTAAATATCCAAAACTTAATGATAAACTCTTTCACAGAAACAAAAATGGCTTAGGATGAATAGATTGATTTGTGTATCATCTTATCATGTCCATTTTTTTTCATATATATCATCATGCTGTTCCATCTTTCATGAATCATGATTCATGAAACTCCTTCATCCAAAGAGCCTTTCTTTTCATGAGTTTAATTGATGGGGTGTTGAATGTACGGCCACCACACTCCTTGACCCAATATTCTATTAAAATCATAATTGCAGAGCATCAGAGGTTCAAGAAAGTATGATCATGACACATACATAATCTAAAAATCTAATTATTCTCTGAAGTTCAATAATTCTATATTATATTATTTAAGAGTTGATATCGAGAAGAATTTAAATATATCTTCTTTCCTTAATTATTTAAAATATCTTTTAAAAATAAAATTATAATGAAATTTCAGACTTTAAAAGAGATAATATCTTAATTATAATGATTAATCTTAACTATGTGAAGACTAAGTTTGTGTTCGACATATATTATAAGAGTAAATGATTAGTGAAATGAAAACATTGACCAATCTATATGATGAATGCACTTTCAGTGTGCTTTTGAGGAGGAAAGTAACTAAAAGGGATATTCCAATAGCATGCTGGTAATCATGAACCTCAATGCACACGACCATTTAATAAGGATCACACACTCTTGTGATCCACTTTAGGATACAAATAAAACTCCACCCTTCATACATAATCATGTTAATTATTATCAAGATTAGTCTTTCATGCACTCATAATAAGCCAGTGTTTTCAAAGTTGACGTAAAAAGTCATATCTAACCACCAATAGCATGCCATGATGTTGCACTTATTGATGAGCTGAAATTATTAGTCTTGAATTTTGGATAACTTTTTTCAGCAGATAATCCTCATTTAAGGCTAATGCATACTTATGAATTACTTCAGTAGTCAAAGATGACACTTCGGAAAGGATGAACAGTCATTTTTAATTAAGGTCAACTGTCTGGATTTGGTGCCTTGGAATCTCAGCTGAAAGTGAGCCCCATTATATATTTTAGAAAAAAAAAATAAGTCCAATATGATTTGTTAAAAAAATATTAATTACCATATATATAAATATGAAAAACAATTCTCTTCCATGATCAGAGATGTCCAATTATTTTCAGGAAAGATCACGTGTATTACATTTAAAACTCAAAATTAATGACATTGATTAATTTAGAACAACCACGTATTAAGTAATCAGTAAAAAAATTTATTGTCAACAATTATTATTTAGGATAACCAATCAGAAATTGTGTAATTTATTCACAATAATATATATATATATATATATATATATATATATATGAATTATTTTTTATGTGTAAATTGGTTATGTTAATCTTGAAATTGAGATAATCAATTTGGAACTAGATTAGTGATGATACGTTGAAAATTGATGGAATATTTTGATTTTAGATTTTTTGTTTGAATTGTAAATTATATTAATGATGTTAGGTTTGGAATTGAATATATATTAAGATGATTTGATAGAAAGGTTTTTAGACTTTGAAGGATTGTAATAGTAAGTGTTGATTTTAGAATTGTTTTTTATTAAGGGTATGTTTAATGGAATTACAATTGAATGTTATAAACAGGTTATAATGGATATTTTAGCAAATATGATATCAAGACAAAGCTTTTTTCTCAAAGTATTTTCAATCAACAAAAAAAATATTTAGTATAGATATTTACTCAAGAGCGATATTTTTTTAAACGAAACAATTTTCGTTCGAGTTAAAAATCTTAATAAAAAAAAACTATTTTTTTTTTAATTTCACTCCACGAGATTATATCACTCAAACGAACTTATAAGATTGTATCTCCCAAGCATCTTTATTCAAAAGATTAAAGAAAAACAACTAATGAATTTTAAGTTAATGTATGTCAAAGGCTTGTGAAGGGTTGAATTTTGTTTGAAATCCAGACATGATCAAGATTTACAAGGACTTGAAGAAGAAATTTCTTTGTAAGGCTGGGATGAAAAGAAATGTTACCCAGTTTATAACTTTCTGTTTGACTAGTCAAAAAGTCAAATTTTATCACTAGAAGTCCTAGATTCACTTCAATATTTTCTTTTTCTGTACTTGTACATACTTTTTTTATTTTGATTTAAGTATAAAATTTTAGATTAAACTTAAATTTAAAATTTAACTATAAACAGTTAAGGATAAAACATCTCTGAAGTATTGTTTAGTTAAAGGAAAGGGAAAATAACGGAAATAATTTTGTATATTTAGTGTAGAAGAGAAAAAATACATTACATTATTTCTCTTATTGTCACTCTTCTTTCTCATTATCTCTTTTCTATTTCTTTTCAACTAAATACCTTTAATTTCTATTTTATTTTCATCTATCTTTAGGGGCATATTTTTATCTCCTCTTTACCAAACAAAAAATAAAGATGGTCTCCTTACTTGAATCTATAGGAAAATTACATTTGTAGTTAGGAAGATATAACAGCCCAGTAACGATGTGGGACTCATTTAATACATTAGGGGACAACATTATACAACAACTAAGGCTACATGTTCATCCCTGATAGACTTCCAAAACTCGAAGAAAAAGGTATAAATAAACTTAACAAATTTTTGGGACCCTTTCTATCTATAACTGTAGGAGAATAGAGTGTAGGAGAATAGAGAATAGAGAATAGAGAAAGAAGAGCAAAGACACATAACTTCCATATGGTTAAAGAAATATATCATGGATCCAAAGAGACACAATGTACAAAGAGCATGAACTATATATAAAGCAAATTTCTCCGACGAATTCGGCCTGCTCTTCTATTTGGAGCAGCAGTGGCTTCATCACTCCCAGGAAATTCCCACCTAACAATGTCACCATCCCAAGCTGAAGATATCATCACTGGATAAAAGGGGTGCCAGCTACAATCTCGTACAGGTGCTTCATGATGATCAAGTTTAGCAACTTGTTCACCACTTACCTAAAATATAAAATTATTAAGTCAAATCATCATACAAATGCAGTTAACTATTGAAAAAATATCTGAGAAATTTCTTTTACCAGGTCATATATATATACAGAGGAATCACTAGACCCGGTATAAATGTACTTTTGACCAGTGCTGCAACAAGAAATACAGTGTCATTCACATTCTTAAGAAAAAAAAACAAAGAAAGGAGCAGAGAGAACATGGAACATCATCAAACTGGAAAAGGTTTTATCAACTCCACCATGCCACAGCAAGTCAAAATGGTATCTTCTATCCATATTTCCATAAACATAAAGGGGTTTGGAGAAATAATTTCAAGAATCACCACAATCCTGAAAAACCAATTTGATTATTTCATGAAAAAAGATATCCTCTCAGCAACATATAGTCCCAACTCCAGATGAAACTTGTTCTATTAATTCAAATCTGGCTTTTATAATCCAGTGACGCAAGAAGATGTTCAAAATATTGCAAATTTATAAAAACCACGGATGACAATGAAACACAGCCACATCCTAGGTACTCCCTGAAACATATTCCAGTTACTGAACTAACAGCCATTGATTTGGTTCATTACTATAAAATATATAGCTATTTCGATATGAAAACAATAAATACAAACATCACAAGCAATTTCAGCACCTAAATACTGGATAAGTTAGAATCTTATATCAAGTTAAAGAGCAACGCTGCACCAATTAAGAAAGTTCCAAAAGTTCAAGTTACCTGTATGAAGGAGAGAAATAACAGCGCACTAAAGTACGCAACACCGAGTGACCCTTATATGTTGCCAATGACTGATCATGAGGATGCTTTAGATTTCTTGCGTATTCAGGATAGTCCATCCACCGATAGTCCCATTCATCATCTCCAAGACCCAGACTGTTGGTTTAAGAAAAAACATAATTCTTAAATACACATCACAGACTATAAGGAGAAAAAATAAAAGGGAGTCACATTTCTTGATTTTTCTTCAACCAAAGTGGCCCCAACATAAAATATCATGCCAACTCATATGGAAGAGGAGTTTGGCTTTACAATTATCAATAACTAAGATGTATAACCATCAAATATATCAATTGAAAGAGTGAGTTCCATTCATGCAGCATCAATAAACTACAGAATTCTCAGTCCAATTGTTCACATCACAGTTCAGAACCAGAATAACATTTACAAGGGGTTAGCAATAGAATCAATCAGACTCTTGTGATTTTGTAGATCTGAATTTTCATATTACTATTAGTTTTTTTTTCTTTGTAGATCTTATTTTTCAAATTACTATAAGTTTTCTTTGTCTCTGTATTCTTTCTTCTTTCTACTTCAAAGCAATTCAGGTTACAGAGAGAAGCTATAAAATTCATTGGCATAACTCTGAATATACGTAACAAAGTGAGAGATAAAAAAGTTTTACTTTATAGCATTAGAAGACATCTTCCTTATATCCCATAATTTGGTAGTTTGATCTTTTCCATTTGAAATTAAATATCGACCATCCCCACGGCTATTAATGAATGTAATGCCTTCTAAATGTCCCATTAAGATACCAGCTGGTTGTCCTTTGGTGACAAAGCAACGCCTGTCCCACACCTGTACAAAGTCACAACAGCCATGAATATTGAAAGTTATTAATAGCGCAATGAGCAACAACTTGATAGTTGACATTAAATCTTCAGCTCATTAGTTATGAGCCAGGTCCAAGCTTCAAAGAACACTTGTCCTTGGGCTTGCACCTTGAGATGCAACTACATTCATAGATATATACTCATTATATAATGTGACATTTATAGAAAGCTCGTTCCTTAGTATGCAGCATCAACCAAAGATATCCAATTCTTGCAAAGCTTGGCTATAAACGACAACCAATAAGTCACTAGGATAAATATTGTCCAACTTTTGGGCTCTTTATATTGTCAAGCTTTTTCTTGTCTTTGAGAATGTAGTTAATCCATTCATCTAGACCTAACCAGTTACCACATCAAATGTTAGTAAACATGTTCCTCTTTTTTGCAATTAAATAATATGACTGAAATAAATATACTAATAGCCACATCTCAACTAACTTCACAAGCAATATAGGCAAGCAATAGAAAGCCTACGATTTTTTTCCAAACTCATCCATATAAAACTTCCAAGCGTTTGAAGAATACTCTTACAAGGCACGAAGGTTTAAAAACGTCATATTTGAGTAAAGATGAATTTGCAGAATTTGACTAATTTCAACGAAAAAAAAAAATATATCTTCCAAAGCCTAACCTTGGAAATCACCAATGTATTCTGCACCACTATATTGTGAAGAAAAAAATTTTAAGAAACCCTTAATCTTGGAGAACACCCAAATGGTGGTTCATCTTTACACCTTCCAGAAAGTTAATTTATTTTATAGTAAAACGTCCTTTCTCATATTAAATTCCTATCAGAAACATTTAAAAAATAAATAAATTGATATTAAAATATTAAATTCCCCATAGTAAACACATACTTGACAGTCTTCAAGTTAGTTAAAATAGGTCCGGCAGAAGAAACAGAAAAATGAAATTCAAGTGTCCCATGACATATGAATTAAATTAATATTTAAGAGTAAAACTTACTACACATTTATATATAGTGTTGCTCTGCTACAAACTACCCAGAGGATATCTTTTAGTTCTTCATGATTACGAAAAACACACTTGGTTTTAGTAAAGATGAAACAACAAAACCCATATCCTTAGCTTTAAAATAAACTAATGCTAATTGCATTGCCATCGACTAAGATCAAATTAAATCAACTACCCTCTCACCATAACAGTCTAAGGGTCTGTTTTGACAAAGCTTCTCCAAAAAGTTTTTTTTTACTTGTTCATAAACTAATTTTAACTAACGCAAAAGTCAATTTCATTTTTTACTTCATAATTTCTCTCTCCTAAAGGTCCTTGTGGAGAAACTTGTCCAAACCAGTCCTGACAATGGCTCTAATGGTGTGATCAGTACTATAAATTTAACTCACCAATAATGGAATAAAGACATGCTGTAAAAAAAATATCACTACAAACAAAGAAATCAGCAGAAATTATCAAATTCATTTTAACCAAAAAAATATGAATATTACCTTGCAGAAACTATCATCACTTCCGGAATATATTAGATGGCCAGATTCGTCAGCAAAGCAGACAGTGTTAACATCAGACTGCAACAAGAAAAAGACACATCAGACAGATCCACCTTCCAATGTCACAAATAAAGGTCCACCTTGATTCACTATATTGAATGTAAATTCTACAAAGATGAAGGAACAGGCAGAGAAGATTCTCAGGCTCCACATTTGGTTGCCTTCCCGAAATCCCCAACTTTATTCCAAAATGAACCATGACAGAATTTTGACTGGTTCAGGAAAAAAGATCTAAATTTAATGTCAGTTATTATTCAGATTTTAAGCAATCAGCCAACTTTTAATCACTATCCTCATATATTTCAAGTTTTTATTTAATTATTCAAAATTAGCAACTAGTCATATCAAATATATATGATACCTGGTGAGCAGGAATTCTAAGGCTCAGCCTATCTGCTCCAAGATCATATACACATATTGAGCTGTCACTAGTTCCAGCCACAAGCTCTTGCCCATCCGTTGAAAACTTGACAGAGAAAATCCCAAATTCATCATCATCTTCATCAGAAGAGAAATTTAACCCATGGTGAATTTCCTGCAATAGTAGAAAGGTTCCCAAATGTAAAGCAAATAATTATTTAATGTGTGGGCATACAAAGATGCATACATACGTTACTGGTGAAAGAAAGGCACTCGTTGACTGGATTTTTTAATTGAAAGAAGATAGAGAATAAAAGTTGGATAGAAAAAAACAAAAGCAGTCATAATAAGCAGTGAAAGGGTAAATTATTTAAGAAAAAGTAGAAACCAAGATAGGGTATTTTCTTTATTATCGTTACAGATATCATAAAATATTTTAGGTTGGAAGCTTAATGCATAAGAACAAATCTGTGTATGCTACTTAAACAATAAACAAAAAGGTTGGTTGCATCTTTAACAAAGAACATTACAATTTTTTGCATCTTATAGGAGCATAAGAAGCCTTTCTTCATTTTACAGAGTTGACTTGCTTAGAATAAGGAGACAACCTTTTGCATTAGCCACTGGTTGATCTTACAAGAATAACACAGAATACAGTTAATGCAAATAATATATTTTCACACAACTAGGAAAATAAGTGTAAATGTAACATTTGCTTACCACTCTATAACATTAAAAATCTATGACACTATATTTGACTGACTAAAATGAATGAGAGTGAACAAGTTTCAGTACATACTGTAACGTTTGCTATTGACTCTGTTGCTGCAGATCCAACAGTAACAATATGGATAATTGGTGACATACTGGCATAAACCTGCAATAATTAATCAACAAATTGTCAAATGTTAGCAGCAAGAAGTTAAAAGAAACAAAGAGGTCAACCGCTCAGACTTACAACAAAGGTGTTACATTCACAAGCCATGATCAAAATCAGAACTTGGATTCTCTACTGGTTTTTTCACACTGTCCCTCTAAGGTGCCTTCAAGTTACATTAATTTCGATATTTAAAATACATTAAAAGTATTTTTAATATATCAAATTCTGTGTAATTTGGAGGCACAATAGAAGGAGAGTACCTAAAGACCAGTAAAGAATCTGGACTCTCAAAATTGGTAGGTAGTATATAATATCAAATCCTTAATCCTAGTAATATCCATGAACAATGCCTTCATTAGCAATCAACTCAAACTTACAAGAAAGACTTTATCTGGTGAGAGAGATGTATCAGTAATTGTCCACCGTAAGTTTCTAGCAGAGATGTCCTTTTTAACTTTCCAGCCCCTATCAACATCATAGACCCGGATGTGGCTTCCCTGTTTTACACCAAAGCACAAACAACTACAAATGAAGATCTAGTGACCCTTTTGTACTGGAACAAAACTCTTCAATTTAACAGAACCATCTTCAGCTTCAAACATAATTTAAACAAACAATTACATTAATTACAATGATAATGATAATAATGACCTGGAATCCAGCAATAAAAAGAGAACCATCATCAGAAAACTGTGAAACATAGGCACGGCTTTTCATCCTATCGACAATCCAAGGACCTTTGGTAGGCAAATAGCGGCTTAACACATGACATCCATCAGCTGATGAAAATCTCCCTCTTCCAGAAAAATTACCTTCTCTACCAACTAACATTCTCACAGTAGATGCAGGTAACCTCATCCTACCAGGAACAGCACGGCCCAAAAGCTCATGGGGACTTGACCGAAGTTTTGTTAGCTGTGCAATTTCATGATCAAGATGACAATCCCTTTCTCCAGCTATTCCACCCGCAGAAGATTCATTACTGGCACCACCATCACTACAAGTACTCTTATTTTTGTTCAACCGACTCATAATTCTCTCTATATCCTGAAAAAAGCACAAGAAACCCAGAGCCATAGAAATTTTTAGCCACAAATACTCAACAATATACGGAGAATCTTATAATTTTGAACTGTTTCAAACCCAGAATGAGTTTCAACATTCAGCGCTAACATTCAGTGTCAAAGAGAACCCCTTTCAGTCTCACACAGTAAAGAAGCAAATCAAATGAAAGAAACTAAAAACAGATGTTGCTCAAAACCAAAAGCTTTCGTTTGCGGGTCTTTTAGGTGGATGCAGCAAAAAGGTGGGTGCGAAATGAGGAGAACAAATTAATTGAACAAAAAGAAAGGAACTTTAGTCCAATTACGATAATTAAAAGGAAAACGAATATCTGGGTACCAATATGAAACTCGATTGAGCTAAGTGCACAGCGAAAGATCAAACAGTTGAAGTGAAAATATAAATAAATTCATAAAGGGACTATTGAAGGTAACCTCTGATTCGGAACAAGAAGTGAAGTCTTCAATTGAATCACTTGCTTGGGTTTTGGTGTTACAGTGTTTGAGTGATGTAATTTGGGAAGAATGAACATTAAATATTGGAAAATTAGAAATGTCAAAGGCCCTTCATTTCCTTGCCTTTGCTTCGTTTCTTCTCAATTTGCTATCTGCACACGTAAGGTACACACAGAAGGTGATACTGACTCCCAGGTTTCAAGCTCTAACTTAAATTAAGATTAAAAGTAATGAATAATTTTCTTATTAAAAATTAAAATGCTAGTAATTATTTGTTGGCAACTGTGCATAATTGGAGTAATTATTTTATCTGCAGGGAAAGATAACATTGTAGTAAAAAGTAGTTGCATTTAGAAAAAATAAATTCATATGTTTTTTCGTCAGTTATCAAAATCTAAATTTTATTTGATTCATATTTATACATAAAAAACTAAAGATATCTCTTAGATTTAAAAACAAATATTATTTAAATTTAGAAACCCTTACGCCCAATAAATGAAAATATACACACAAAATGCACTAGTACTTTATATATATATATATATATATATATATATATATATATATATGTGTGTATATATGTATATGTATATATGTATATAATATTAAATACAACTTAAATTTTCAATTTATTGAGTTACATTACATCTTAAGACTTATTAAATGATCAAACATATTTTATATTTTAAATTTCGGTGTTATTGTGATTTTTCGTCGTAAATACAGAATACAAGAACTTGCAGTTTTATAGTCCATATCCACTTCGTAACAACTAACACAACACATAATCTCAAAATTCACAAAACATTTAATTTAATTTCATATAATAACGTATCATTCATTATCACACATCTCAAGATATTCCTTTCCATATACACATATAAGACTTACACAAAGAAAGTCACACTACATTTATTAAATTTTGAGTCTCATTATATATACATTTCATGAAAAATCATTTTTCCTACTTCGATACAGAATCATATATACATTTCATGAAAAATCATTTTTCCTACTTCGATACAGAATCATGCCTAAACGTAATATTTAAAAATAAAATACAATATCTAGTGTGACTCCCTCACTGCTACGTTCAAAGTCCCACTATATAGATGAATCTCTTATACAAACAAAGTCACTGTTAATAAGTAGATCAAATTATTATTTTCTAGATAGTTTTTTGGATTTATATGCTCTAAATTATCAAGATAAGGCTAAATTTTTACTTCTCTTTTTGGTACTTTTTCCATCCATGAAACATTCCGGTCACATTCCAAAAGCGCAGGATTAGTATTTTATTTTAGAAATTTGCATGAAGATATTTATGGAAAACTTTATATGATTCAGCTTTTGATACACATTTAGAAATGCCATTTTGTTTCTACCGTTAAGCATTTTTCGTAAATTCAATATTAGAAAGTGAAATAAATCTATTATGAATTCCTGAATAACCAAATAATTATTATGCATTTACTAAAGTATATATAATATATTTCCAAATCATTGTTGTAAAAAAGGAAATATTCTAATTATCACATAATCTATAGTTTTCTTTTATATTTGGTAAAATTGATAGCCTTCTTTTATATTGCTTTCGCTTTTTACTACTTTCCATTATTCTTTTATTTATTATTTTTAAAGAGCTTCCTTGTTTTAATTTTGAATATGTAAGATAATAATTATTTATCATTAGACCTTTCTTTTTATTTTTTTAAAGATAAAGGAATAATAGTATGGAAATATCAAATTATTAAATCAGTGGAATAAAATATAAACTATACAAATATTTTATGGAAATATAAATATTAATGGTTTTTATTAATTTCGCATGCTCTAAAATTTTTAGTACAGTAACGTGGAGTAACAGTGAACCTCATCTAAATCTAATACAAAACGTTTGAGTTTAAGAGGATTACACAGAGCAATTGAATAAGAACAAAACTTACTATTCTCTACTTAAAATTAAATCACATATGTATGAGTAAAGTAAATTTATGATGTATCTGGTTAAGGTAATAATTACCATCCATCTAAAAAAGTAAATTAATGACGAAGAACATGGTAGGTTCTTAAATTTATTTTTTCAGATCAGTACTGCAACAAGAAGAAGAAAAATACTCAAATTAATTATCACATAGTGATTGAAAGCCATCTTCTTCTTCTTTTTTTAATCCATGAAATTTCATAGAACCTCAAGTTCGAACTAGATGGCATCAAGAAGCTTGGTTGAATTTTGGAAGCAATTAATTACTCACAAGCTGAACGTACAGCTGGATTGCTGTTTTTAGAGTAAACAACAAATCCACTAAAAAAATCAGAAGAGGCAGAGGCAGAGTCAGAGTGTTACAGAATATGGCCTTTTTTTTCTTATCAAATAAGCAAATAATATTTTATTACTAGGCAGCCAAAAAATGGATATGGTACAATCTGTTATTTGATGCCTTGAGAATCCTAGATGGATCCAAAAGAATTTGATAAATGGTGGTAATTTGCTTTCTCTCTATGAACTAATGCAAGCCTGAATCTCTTCCAAAGTTTTTCCTTTGGTTTCTGGGACTACTTTTGCTACAAATAGAATAGTTAAGAGGGAACATCCAGCATACAAAAAGAAAGTACCTGCCCAAAGAAAAAAAAATATATATAATTACATTTCATAATAATATAGTTTGCCTATAATTATATAAAGAATGCTAATGAACTGTGTTTCTACCCGGAGAACTCCAACTCATAAGAAAGTTGAAAGTATATGAAACTATCCAAGCTCCTAACCAATTCAACAAAACCACCAAGCTTCCAGCAGTTCCCTTCACGTTTATGGGAAAGATCTGAAATATGAAAAGTAATATCAGTTACATTATTATAAAAACATCAACCGGTTTGATAAATTTTGATATCATTTTAAGAAATAAATTTTAAATTTAATTTAAGTTTATAAAACCAGTTTGTAAGATAAAATTTGCATGGACTTGTAACTTAATGAAATTGTAACCTATTGAAATGTTTAATGTTTCATTTTTAATCTATGTGAGATGTTGAAACTTTTTTAGTTATATGGTACAAGAGTCTAAAGTATCATTCTTATAAATTTTGGCGTCAAATGATACATACCTCAGACATTATCACCCAAGGAACTGGTCCCATTCCAATTGAAAATGCTGATATATAGAGCTGATCACAGTAAGATTCAAAAGATGGAAAAATTTCAGGTCAAACTAGAATTTGATGGAACGTGGGGAGAGGGGGGAGGAATTCATGATGCAGAAGAAAACTCACCAACACGCCAGTAACTGCTAATATAGGTACCCACTCAAGCAATAAGCTTTGGTCCTGATCCATCAAGTCATGAAGAATTTTAGAATGGTGACACACATAAGGACCATGTGTGGATAAAATTAGTGAAATATAACACATTTTATACTGAAGACTTGCCTTGAGAAAGAAAGCAATTCCTGCTATAAAACAACCTAAGAATACCCCACTTGCAGAAACCTGCATGTGCACAAGAACTTTTGTTAAGCATCAAAGTTCTTACTCCACTTAATTTTGCTTGGTCTTGATAAATAAGTGCTTGCAAATAGATTTACCATTATAAGAGGTCTTCTTCCAGACCTATCCATCAAGATTGCTCCCAATATAGTAAATGGAACCTGTCATTCATTGCAAACAGATGAAGTTCAAACACAAATATGTATGCACATTATTGATTTATGAGAAACTAGTATAGGGATAAACTACCTGCAGACAACCATATGCTATGGTTCCAGCTTTTCCTGAAGAAAATCCTGCAAATTCAACAGTTGAAGAAAAAATAAATATGACAAACCGTAGAAACTGGTTTCTATTGATTTTCCAAAACCAGCATGTATCTCTTCTCACTTACCAGCTGCTACGAAAGTCTCAGCCGTGTAGAATCCTATGCCATTAATTCCAACAGATTGTTGACATGCCATTAAACCAACCCCAATCTGAAATTGTGACAAAAATGCAATTTAGGTCTTTTGAGAAATTATGTTCATTGTGACTAAATTTCTGCAAGAGAAGTGTGTTACTTACAACTAAAAAGCGCACATATTTGCTTTGGAACAAATCCAACAGATTAGTCTTTGGAAGGCTTTTAAAAGTTTCAATAGAATCCTGTTTAGCCAAAAAAAAGTTAGCTAAGGTCACAAACATGTCAAGTTGTTTTGAAAGGTTCTCAATCAGCTTGGAAAGTACCAGAATTTCAGCAGCTTCATCAGAAATATCCACATCTTTGCCCCGAAGACTCCTTAAAGCAAGTTGAAATTCTTTTTCACGGCCAACCTTTGCCTAAAAAAGTACGTGGAAGTTATTTTTCATTGCAAGATTAAGAAGAAAATTGTGTATTAATTTGGTCCTTAGTGGCCAAATAATGCTTACCAGCCATCTTGGGGACTCAGGGATAAAGCACAAACCAACCACCAAGCAAATGCAAGGTACTAACCCTGCACAGTTCAAACCAAGGAAATAATAGTTATACCTTCATATCCATAACTATTTACACCTTAGACAACAATTCAAAACTAATGCTATTATGTACTTACCCGCTAGTGCAAGCTGTCTCCAATTTATGACACTTCCTATTAAGAATGAAACTGATATTCCAGTAACAATCAAAAGCTGCAAAACAATCAGAGTCATAGTCAAATTTCAACTCACTTGTAATTAACTCTTAAATTTTAAATAAAGAGCAAAATAGGAAAGTTCTTAATATTTCCTCACCTGATTTATTGTTGCAAGTCCTCCTCGAAGATTTTTGGGTGCTATTTCTGCTATGTATACAGGAACCTGTTCCATTTTAAAGACTTTTGTTATATATATTATGGTGAAGAGGCAACATATGAATAAACAAGCATATTTAAGTAAGCCTAAACTTTATGAATGGAATAAGTGAAAGTTTCATGGTTATCAAAATAGTTACCACGTATGAGATAATTCCAATGCCGTATCCTGTGGAAAATCTTCCCAAGTCAAGGGAGTAAGAACTCTGCAATAGACAGAAAAGAATAAAAACCTATCTGGTATTTTGCAACAACTTTTCTTCATATGAGCACATATCTGCAGAAAATGAATACCTTAGAGAAAAAGACAGCTAACCATCCTGTAATGCAAAATCCTGTTGAAATCCTCATAGCCTGTTTCGCATGAACAAGAGTTTAATATGCATTATGTGTTTTATGTTGTGAATCAAAACTCATCTTTAACATAATTTTAAATATATTATTAGAGTTAAGATTTTATCATACATAACAGTTTACAATTGACCGACAACGTAAAAATACAAGTCCTTTTCGCACTATTATTTATTCAAAAAGTAATAACTAATATGTTGCACAATACATGGTTCGGAACATAGATTTTGTTTTTCAGGCATTTAGATTTCACATACCCCTTTCCGGCCAACGAAATCTGAAATCCGGCCACTGGTCATAGCCCCAAGCATTGCACCAATGGTCACTAAAGAACCAAACATTGAAAACTACAAATCCCAAAAAGAAATATATCAGAAGAGAGAATACTATATAAATGAGAATGTGGATGGAAAAGTAGATTACACTAACCTCAGCAAGAGATAGATTAAGATCTTCCCTTATAGCTGCTTGAGTGGGAGCTGAATAGCCCACCTGCCAAAATAAATAACTTCAGCCCAACATAAAAAAGGTGAAAGCCTTTTTTTTTCTGTATATTTGGTTTGATTTAGAATGTTTCTTTCTCAAGTCACACGCAGAAATTTTCACTTTCTTTTCTTTTTATTTCCCCTTTAACATAGTCTTGTCACGATACAACCTAGACTGTGGCAACTATAATTTTCCTATGGTTCAAGATATATATACTTACACAAGTTCCAAATGTGAAAGAGCCACAAACAGCAACAAATGTGCTAAGCAAAACCATTGCAATGGATCCATTTTCCGCACACCCAACTTCTTTGTCAGTAGTAGCAGCCTCCTCTGGCTGAATGAAGGGCTCTTGTAAAGACTGGAGCTTGGTGGCTTCACCACTCTCCACATCCCTTTGCTGCTCAATGGCCATGTTCTTAAACAAATAGAAAAATGGCCTCAAAAGGGCAGTGACAACACAAGAGCAATGAGCTAGAGAGCAGAATGCTGTGAATAGAGGACATGCAAAAGCATGCTATTTATATTGCATGAAACATTGGAAGATGTTTGCAATGTTGTCATGATACTGTTCCTGAGGGATGGAGGGAAAAAGGGTATGGCATGGTAAAATGAAGAAGCGTGTGAACTTAGAGTGTTAAGGGCATGTGGAGATGAAGCTGTCACTGATGTGGCATTCAGAAGAGAACAAATTTGAGAGTGTTCTTGGTGATGGATTGGAAGGTGCAATCCAAGTTGTTGGAAAACAAGTTACATCAAGTGGCAGTGCATGATTGCCCTTTGTTTATTCATCACACCTTACGTGGTTCCTACTCGGATGGAACAATAACAATATAAGATTATATATATGAGTTGTTTCGGATTACTCAAACTAATCGAAAGTACGCAACATTTCAAAACAGTTTAAGAAATATCTAAGTTCTGTTTTTGAATAATTCAACTTTAACAATTAAAAATAATATTTTACTCGTTATAATAATAATAATATAATAATTAAATTTGAATTAAAAAATATAACATTGTAAATTGATTGAAGTTTTTAAAAACTGTTTTGATTAGAATAAAATTAAAAATAAGTTATAATGTAATCTAATAAAAGTTGCAAATTATACTTTTCAATATATAAAGTATGTATAAATAACTCATATAAATTGCTTCTATTAAAGGTGCTATGATAACTCATTCCATGTCTCAATGGTTTCCAGTTTACAATGATCAGAATGTCTGTTTTCAATTATGAACCATATCCAATCGCTCTAAAATTTTATAAGCTAGATTTTAGTCTTTCCGAAAGTATTATTTAGTTTTACCTTTCTAATTTTTAATATTTTTTTTTTCTCAAAAACTTCACTGTCTCTATTCAAAAGCAATAATGTTTTTAACATTTTGTGTATCTTCCAAAATAATAGATCTTTTATCTTTTTTTAAGTTCTTTTTTTCAATAATAATCCTATATAATTAATACGGTATTATTTACATGAAAAGTTGACACGAAAATAGTTCAGAAATTAAGAAAAGTTTCTACTGAATATATATTAATCTAATGTCTTAAACAGTGCATCGTAATCTTAAAAAATTATTGCTTTTGAAACGGGACGAACATATGATAATTATGGATAAAAATAATAGATAAACTAAAATCAAATTTTAAATTTTCTATAAGTATCAAACGTGTATTTTATTCTCAATCATTAGTAGCCACTTCAAACTAACAAGGATTTCTCTTTTCTCACGTCATGTTGTACCTATTCTATCTATAGTGGTTTCTTTGCTTAAAATCTATATCTATTTCTTCATCAGAGTGTTCATTAATAAGAAATTTTCCTTTTATCATTTTTCTCAATTATATTTATACTCATAATTTATGTATCTCTCTTTTATATTCTTCTTTTCTTTCTGCATCCTAAGGATAGAATATATCAATGATTTTTCTTAATTTATACCAGTAGAAATACATAGAATATAACAATGATTTTTAAATATTAAAATATTTTTCTTATTTAAGAAATCAAAATCATATTAATTAAACTATAAAGTATTTAAGTACAATACATTTTCTTACCATTTAGACAGACTAACAAACATACTACTTCTAAAAAGACATGTTTTATTTTCAATTTATCTTCTAACCTCCAAATTTTAAGAATGTCTATTGAATACGCAATTCATGGTAATTTATTTACTTTATCAGATTTTACTTCACTTCAGATAAGAATTTCTTTTAAAACCTTAGAAGGTGTGTCAAGTGTCAACTACGAATTTTGATAAAAGTTGGCTCTATAAATTGATCTAAATAGGTCAGAGATCTAAATAACAAAAGATTTGGAAAAGAAAACACAAATATAGCTGACCTAAAGTTTATATGGATCTACCCCAAAATTTATTACTTTTCTTCTAGCCCTTCCTTCCTAGTGTTTTAAACAATGGTAAATATCCAAAAAAAAAAAAAAATAGACAGCAAAGGAACTTGTCATCTTCTGCACCATTGGTTTGTTAAGTCTATTGATTGGGGTGGGTATCCCAGGAAGATTTGGTCACACTGTTAGTGAGAAAAATAACATTTGAGAACCCTTTTTACAAAGAATTTGGGTTTGTATTCGTAAATAATTTTTTTTTTGTAACATTTTCTTCAAGTTTAAAAGTTTGTTTTTTAATTAGTAAAACAAAATAAATATTAGTTTCTTTAACTTATTTCATTTATAATTTCCCTTAAATTAAAGATATCCGTGCAATGCAGAAAAACTTACTAATTTTAGATTATATTTTATTGCTTAAAACGGAAATAATACATACGTGCATCATTCATTTTAAAATGGTAAGTTTGAAGATTCTAACATACTGATTAAGAAATGTTTAATTTAGTTAAAAAATATCGCTAGTCTTTCAACTATTTTTATATTTCCTTTGAATCAAATAATGTAGGGTTATTGTTGAAAAAGTAACTTAAAAAAAATATATAAAGGGACTGCTTTTTTTATATAAATAAAAAAGAAAGTAACAAGATTATTGCTTTATAATGGAACTCTCTTTGTAACTTTTTAACTAACAAATCTCTGGAAAAATATATTTTTATTTAAATGTACTTTTAAAAGTTAAGATAATATTAATATTATTCTTTTATTAATTAAATATTTATTTTTATCTAATTGTGAATTAATGTATATAGTGACATAGAAACGAAAAAAAGGGTAAAAGTAAAAAATCTCGTAAGTAATTTAAAGATAACAAATATTTTAATTACATAAAAAGAAAAAAAACAGAAATGCATATTTATGTTTATGCTTAATTTATAACATCAGTGATTAAGCCAGCCGACTAAAATTCAAGCTCAAATTCACACTCGTATACCTTCTCTCTTTATTATTAATATTCTTATTTTACTATCAATTTTATTATGCATGCATGCACTTGTGGATATAAAACAAAGTCTTGTCAATTGCACAAATTAAATTAATAGTACTATAGCTGTACATAAATAATGGACTTTTGTCACAAATGAATAAACAAATTGGAGTGCCTCACCTACATCCACTGTCTTCATACCGTATAAGGTACTACTCTACACGTACTTCTCATTTTGGTTTTTCTTTAAATGCAGAAAAATCAACATAAACTATTACATTTATTATAACTGTGTGATTAGTGATTTTATGTATAAATGAACATATATTCACTGCTCACAATTTTTATGAAAACTTCCAATCCAATTATTGTGGTTAATGTTTCATGACAGTAAGTTAAGTTATAATCGAGATCCAATTATTATATTTATTATAATTAGTGATTTGTGTATAAATGAAGATACTTTAATTTATGATTGACAATTTGTATGGAAATTTCTGATCCAATTGTTGTGGTTAAAAATTACCTTGGTAGGTTCAAAGAGTGAAAGTATATACATTATTATTAACCTCAATTCTTAAGTGAGAGTTTTCAATGTATTAGGCCATCAAGCAAATAAATTTATGAATTAATTAACAGTATATAAGTAATATCAATTACATCATGTGTCTGAAAGTATTAGAAAATATGGGGAAGGTTTTGTCCAGGATCTTCGTATATATCTTGTGTTCTTGTTCTAACATTTTTTTCCGTCTATGGCAAGGACTGGTCAACGATAATGGTCCTAATTGTCCTTCAACAATTTATTATATTTTGCATAATATACTATGTCTGATTTGGTATTCAGTGTTTGTAAGTATGCTACCAACCATTGAAACATTAATATTAATAAGTAGTTATTAATGTGTGGAAAATAAGAAAATTAAAACTAGGATGTTACATCGAGACAGATGAAAAGTCACATGCATCTTCTTCGATGGCGACGGAACATGCTACTATATTAACAACCACTCGTCAATTTAGTTGGGTTAGTTGAAAAATGTGATGAAATTAAACTATTGTATAAACATTGTTAATTTATATTAATAGAGTATGTGGGACAATTTGATAATAATAGAATGGTTTTATTTATAGATTATACATATATATATAGCTCATATGTTAAGTATATCACGCATTCATTATTACTCACTTTGTTTTTTTCTTAACTATCAATTTAAAAAAATATTTATATTTAAATTCCATTTTTAAAATTCAATATAACAGTAATTTTTTTTATTCATGTCATTTACTCTTTCTCTAGTTTTTAATTAGTTTGCATATATGTGTTTATTATTATGGGTAAAAATAAATAAGAATGAAATAGAGAATCTTATAATTATTTTATTAAGATAAAAATAATTTATACTTTTTATTGATATTTTTAAAAAAACATAAACCATGTTTAAAGGAAATGTAAAGAGTATATATTATTAGTGTAAACTTATAACATCTTTAATAAAAATTTTATTTTGTTAAATATATATTATATTAAAAATAATAATCGTAATGCTTAACAGAAATTAATTAATAATGTTTTTTAATAGAATATATTTTAACCCAAAAAATAATTAGAGTTTGGGCGTTCAAAGATGAACTTAATGAAGATAACAGGGAGCCATATGAAAGTTATTAGTAGCATCAATATTAAACAATAAAAGAACTTAATTATGACTTTAATATTTCAGATGTAATTGACTGACTATTTTATTTTAGGACATTTAATTGAATTCTTTGTATATAGTTGTAAGATCTTGACAATTCAACGGAATTTTTGAATTTTTTTTTCTCTAATTTGAACCATGTGCACTTTTTAATTATAATATGTAAAAAAAATATAAATATATCATTGAATTTTTATTCAAAATATATATTATTATCTAATATATTTAGAAGTATTATGTCACTTAAGAGTTTAGATCTAAAGTAGTTTATTTGCATCTTTATTATTTAATTTAATGAGACACGTCTTAAGGACAAATCTTAAGATAGACATTGAGTTTTAAAGTGGAAAATATCTTTATATGATTACCCAATTATTCATCATAAATGACACTTTCTTTTAACATTCTCCTCTGTCATATATTTCGAATTATTGTATTAGAAGATTTCACCTAGTCATCTACTTAGTCATCTATTAGAAGCTTGATCTAACGTATATTTGCAATACTGTTAAGAATACAACACAAAGTCCAACAAGTTAGGCCTAGTTTAGATTTTACTTAATTCATTTAATAATATTTTTAGTCCTTCAAATTTAAACTAAATCCTTTTAGTTTCTTAAGTTGAAAAAATTCATTAATTCTTCTTAGTAAACTTTGTTTAGTTTCTATCTTTACACAACTTTAAAAACTATGAAATAATTGAGTTCAATATAATTTAAGTTTCTAAGCATATTGTCTGTCTTACTTCAGTCTTGGTAAACTTTTTGTTAGTTTAGTGTCTTTTTTAGTTCTCATTATTAGCTGTAATTAATTTAGTACCAAAAATATAAAATATTAATAAAAATAATTAGATTACTTTTAAGGGCATAATTCAATCAAGTAATACACTTAATTTCTTTTAAATAAGATAACCTCATATAGTTTTAAATTTTAATATATATATTTATTAATAATAATTTAATTTTATTATTAATAACTAATTTTTTATTTATAAAATAAATTTATTTACATCATCACATATACATTTTATAATTATCCATTTATCACTTTATACATAATGAATGGTTAATGAAAAAATATATTAATATACTAATAAATAAAATTATTTCGTAATAGTTTTGAATTGAATAAAAAGGAAAAAATATTAATTAATGTTTTTTTATACTAAATATAATTCTAATATATTATATTTAGTAATTCTAAAAATATAAAACACATTTTTTTTCTTTAGATATAAATATTTTCTCATCATAAATTAGAAAATAAATTATTTTACGATCATTCAAAATTATGATTTCAGAATTAATATGTAAAAAAAAAATATTGTATGTATCTTAATAAATTATAATTGTTTTTAATAATAATAAAATATTTAAAAGATTATTGAGTAAAAAAATAAAAATGAAATATTATTATCTGAAATATATCAACTAATTAAATTAAATATCTAAAATAGTATAATTATCTTAATTTCAAACGGTATTTGTTACTTTAATTATATTAATTAATATTTTATCTTTTAAGATTAAAATAACCATAAGCTAGTAATAAGGATTAAAAATAAAAATTAAATATTATCAGATATTTAAACTGATAACTTTTTCTTATACAAACTAAAAATTATAAGAATAAAAACCTATGTAAACCTTAATAAAATAGAACGCTAAATATTTTAACTGTTTTATTAATCATTAACGCTGAGATATAATCAAACTAGTTCAGAAACTACTCAGAATTAAATTCATTATGAGCTCAATTGACACCACGAATAAAAGTAAAAGTAATTATACAAATATAATGTTGCTATAGGTATGGAGCGGAAATTGTACGAAAAATCCCTTTAACTAAAAGGAGAATGGTTAATTAACAATGTTGATTTATTCAATACAAAGAATAAAAAAATTAACTAGTATTACCCCTGAAGCATATACAAAAGATAATTGCTTTATAGTCAATTGTGTAATTATCAAGAACTTCAAAATTATTTGTTTAAATCCACCGATGAGTAAGGAAAGGATATTAAATTTAATTACAAGAAAAAATCATTTACACAATATCTATTGTGTTTAATGAAGAATTTTTAGAGGATGGCCAATAAATATGTTAAATAAGAAATTCAGGAGAAAGTAAATATTATAGAAATTAAAAAATATATATTTTAAATATAAAATTTCACCTAAAAAAAGTAATGAACTTTTTTATATTATATTCCTTCTCACATCAATGTCTCTCTTCTTTCCTGACAAATATTTAAAATTAACTAATAGTTAAATTTATAAATATATATTTGATATAGAAGAAGTTAACTTATAGCCTAAAAATTTGAAATTTAAAATTTGAAATTGATTTATCCAAATAAAGCATTTAAAAGTATAGAAAAATTAAATCAAAACATTGTAATTTTTTAAAAATTTTAAAATTCTATGTCCAATATAAAGTTAGCATCTAACTATTCTACAAATCCTTAAAATTTCAAATTAAAAAGATGACTATAATCATTGCATGGACTAAAACCACATTTAAAATTCATTAATGAGATAAAGAATTCAAATTCAGCTTTAAATTGGTAATGCTCAAATTAGAAACCTTGGATTAAGATTCCAACTACCTAATCGTTCCGATTCCGATGTTTATTTAGTGTTACAACAAATATGTACCAACTATAAGTACAAAAAAATTGAAGCTTCCACTAATAGTTAAACAAACACCTTCTAACGGATACTGCAAACTCAGTAACCCTTCCTGGATGAAGGACGGCTACACAAACTCCAAGACAAACAGCAATAGAAACAATCACAAAAATAGCTGGTCGAGGGGTCAAGAACCCCCTGGCTAAACATCGACGACCATACCTTTCAGGCAACTCTTCCACATTCATTATAATCTCTCTCTTCAAAAGAGGTACTCTTTCTTTTTTATCATTAGAAGTTAGATTTTTCAATACTCCCCACTTTGCATCTGCTCTTGACAGGATACCCTGCAAAACAAAAATCCATGTACCAAATGTATGTTAGTTGCTAGTGCAGTGTCACTACATCTCACAAACTATCTTAAGTCATAAAACCAGAATACCAAGTGGGGATAAAATGCCACATCATCCTAGGGATAAAATTAAGTCCGGTAAGAAACTAAAATCTAAAACTTCAACACATTAATATATGCAAGCAACAAAAATTATCGGCTGAACATTGATAACACAAGTACTGCAATAAAAATTAGCTTTGGACTTGAAGTAATCAGAACCGATTGATTTCAAGGAAGTTGTTTACCATAGAATTAAAGGAATAGTTCTCTATTAAATGTTATGGCACATAAAACCATTTTTTTAAGATATAATTTAGTACTTGAGAAGCCGTAAATCTAATTAAGGTTTGGGGAATGGGAATCGAGCTCTACTCTACTTTAAAGCTATTTGCTCTAGGGCCAACATAATTTAATAAGTAATAAGGTCGAAAGATTCATTCCCCCTTCAGTTACTAAGTTCCTACTATACTATTTTAACAATATTCCAGAAAAACACCCTTTTAATTTGGAACACGGTACACACTACTAAGGGGCCTTGTAAAATGCATGTCTCCGTGACACAGAAATTCATTCGTGTCTAATCCTTGATATACATATAGACACATGGAGATAATAGGGTGTAATGTAATAAATTGAACACAATCTCAAAAGCGACACTTTTTCAGCTGATTCTGCCTCCTTAGTGAGCCAACAAAAAAAGAGTGGTGATCATTGATTGCTTCTATATTTCAATGATTAATCTTGACTATAATTTCTTCGCTTTTCACCTTTTCTTTCTCGGTCTTCTTTCCCTTTTCTCTTCATTCGATCTTACCCATGTTCTCACCACTTTTACCATGTCAACAACTTCCTTCTTAGTAACAATCATTGAGAACTCTCTAATAATACAATAAATTCATTTGTTATCGCTGAAATAAACACACCAACACCTCAATTGCTAAGTTCCATGTTATCAAATTTTACTCAACTTAAGCAGTCAAGGTCTCTAACAAATTGATTCCAGTCGCCACTACTTTATAGCATGAGTTAGACCACATATGTTAATACCAGATGCATCAATTTACTTTCATTATATTAGCAAGAAAATGATCATAAAGTAAAATTAAAGCATCTTAATCTAACCTTCAAAATGCATTCATATTTCATCATCATGGAGAAAAAACTGAAAGAAATTATTAGTCCTCACCTGACTGTTAATTGCAACTGAGATCTTGCTATCTTGGGAGCAGCCGTGAGCAAGTTTAAAGCTTTCCATTTCAGGCTGCACAATTATACTTCCATTTTTCTGATGTTTCTGATATATGGCAATTTGAGCATCATGTATGTGATTCAGGAGTTGCCTTGTATCAACATAACTCGTCCTATTAATCACAAAATTGGATTTCATGTTTTCGGTCAAGATTATCAAATTTGGTAGTATTTTTTTCAAAATGACTGTTGATTCATTGCACATCAGAAAATCCAACAAGTGGCAATATCTTTGGATTTGTGAAGCTGTCATCACTCTGTCAAAATTTTCTGAAGTGGTGTCCTTAAGCAACCATGCTATATCTACAAGTAAGTCCGATGATGCGTGACTAAGTGTAAATGTTTCACACGAGCTGCAGATAGAACCACCAGATGCAGATCGGAATTGTTTAGAAAGGAGAGATGAATCTAATTTTTGCTGCAGTGTCTTCATTTCAGAACAAATTTCTTTATCCGCAATGAGTACAGGAATAAAGTTTGATAAACCGGATTCATTCTCCACCTACCAAAGGCAAAAGAACATAAGAAAACATAAGGGGATAAGAAATATTATGAACTGGCAAAAAGGCAACAATTTGAAAAGAAGTTCTTTCAGGTTGATGTGAAGCATTTATAAATGAATATAAATCAAACTTGTAATGAATCAACAATGAATATTACATTAAATCAAAGGTGAAGACAATTTATCTTAATTTGATGTTATTATCATCAAGACAATCATAATCCATGATATAACGGCAAGATTTACATTGGCTGATCAAGTGACACGTCTAATTGATCAATAAAGCATTAGTACAATTCAGTACTGGATTTCAATGCTCCTAATCACTGTAGCCTAATTGATCAATAATTCTCCTAATCACTGTCGCCATTAGTCACGGAACCTTCTTACATACATTACATGCACTTTAAAACAAGAACTAGTCTAATAAAAAGAACCAATATAACGGTGCTGAATTCAACACCAGAGAGGGATTCTATAAGAATGATATGTTACCACAGTTTGGTACCCTCGCTATGGAGATCTTCCGAAGCCCTCAAATTAGTTATCAGAAAAATAAATAAGTAGAAACAAAAATAATTGCCGATCAAACATGGAACACAAATTATAAGATCTGTTAAGCTCAAAGCACCCGGCTGTGGTCATTAAAAAATATGTCTAACAATCATATATTTGGCATACTCATATTTGTCTCACACTAGACCTGATGTTGCATTTGTAGTGAGCCCAGTCAGCCACTGCAGGCACCAACCAAAAAAGATTCACTTATAGGCTGCACTAAGAATTGAGCAATATCTGAAAGGGACTCCAGGCAAGCAAATTCTGTTCAAACGAAATGGGAATGTAAATCTCGAAGTATATACAAATGCTAACTATGTTGAGTCAATTGCGGATAGGAGATCAACTATGGACATTGCACTTTCCTTGGTAGGAATCTTGTAACTTGGAAGAGTAAAAAACAAAATGTGGCAGCAAGATCCACTGCTGAAGAAGTTTAGAAGTTTAGGGCAATGACACAAGGGATTTGTGAACTACTATGGCTGAAATTCATCTTGGAAGACTTAAGAATGAAGTGGGATGAACCAATGAGACTTTACTGTAATAATAAATATGCTATAAACATATATCATCTTGTGCGACGTGATAGAACCAAACACATTGAATTTGATCGGCATTTTATCAAAAAAAAAAAACGAAAATTAAACAGTGGTTAAATCTGTATTCCATATGTCTCCTCTCAAGACAACCTTGCAGATCTTCTAACAAGGGTTGAATAGTAACAACTTTGAAAGGATTGTTTCCAAACTGAGAATGGAAAATGCATATTCACCAGCATGGGGGGGAGTGTCAACAATCACATTTTATATTCCATATTTAGCAGATTATGAATAAAGTGTATAACATAAATATCCGTGAATATTAGGGATCTGATCATATCCCTGAATAATAGGGATCTGATCATATCCCTGAATCATAAGGATTCGATTACATTAAGTGCTGCTATTATATTTCCAAGGTTAGTTTCCAATCTTGTGTGTGTGTTTGTATCTGATGTACTCTTAGCAATAAAATAATTTTATTCTACCCTAATATTTGAGAAGATATATTTTCCTAATTTGTTCGATGATTTTCTAGCACAACCAATATATATGCACACATAAAACAAACAAAAAACATAGATCAATTATTACCTCAATAAATGCAGGCCCAAAGAGACTTTCCTCTGTATGAGGGACATATATCTTGTATAACTGATTGTCAAAAGCACAAGAAATATTTTCTTCACTCCAGTTATGTGGAGACGGTACACAATAGTCACATTTCAGATACTTTCCAGAAAACGATACAAGAAGCCTGTCACAGTGAGCACCTCAATACTATATAAAACGCATTGACAAATGAACCAAAATCTAAATTAGCTGTACAAAGATGATACATTTGAAAATAAGAATATATCAACTAAAATAAAATGAAGTATAGAGCATATCACATTACATTAGCTAACACAATTGAGATTGGAGAAAAATAGAAAAACGACGTAACAAAGTTAGTGCCACATACTGCACATTTTCCAAGTCTGGGGCTATAACCATATACAGAACTTAGATTTCAAAATAGAAAAAAAAAAAAAAAAAAAAAAATATATATATATATATATATGTGTGTGTGTGTGTGTGGGGGTATAAATGAGTCGAGTTATTTGTGAACTATTCATATTTGATTTGTTAAATGCTCAACCAAACTCATTTATTTGTTAATTAAATAAACAAACTCAAGCTTGACATTGGGTTCAATTATTTAAATGAGATACATTGATAACTTGTGAACTATGAAACCCATATACTCCAAAAATGGAAAGGATCACTGTCATACCAGTGTTACAACCGATTCTCCATGAATACTTCCAGATACATATCTAAACAGAATCCATTCTACATATTTTAACATAAAATTAGGATACAACTGGGATTTCGGATTTGTATCAGAAAAGTATTCAAAAAAGCTTCTTGTGCAACAAAGCCCTTCCTAACTCTTGTAAAAGAAATCAGAGCACATACTCCTTCATTCATTCTTGGAACAGAAACAAAATGGATCCAAAAAAGACAAGATTTGGTTTATGTGCATTCCGATCTTTGACTCTAATGAAAAGAGAGATATACATGATCCACATGATGATGGTTTAGACTTCTTGAATTGACAGTGTTGACTCCTGATGAACCAAACTGTAGAAGTTTTTTTTTTTTTTTCAATGCTGGTAATGGGAAAAGGAGAATGACACAATTAACATAAAACAATAATTTAGTAAAGATGCTTTGGAATTCTAGGCTATTGTACATAAACAATACTTACTTTGAATTATATCCAAGATGTTTTTATTGATACGTTTAATCAAGTTTGGTTATGATATTGGCAGAAACTATTATTTTTATGATCACAAATATCTTTGTAAATTGTGATCACCATAGTTATGAATTAATAAGAAATAATCAACGTCTTTTACTTTACAAATATTCTGCATATAAAATACTATGTCAATTTTTGTTAACGTACCCTATATTTAAAAAAAATTGTCCTATCCTATATTTCAAAAAATTGTCATATCCCTTTGTCATAGTAAGTATTTGGGCTTCATAGGTTATCAATAAGTTCTTTATTTAAATTGTTGATGGATATTTTAGCATTCTTTGTTATTTCTTTACTTATCACTCCACATACCACATATTCAACGCATTTCTGCTTGTAGATTATCAGAAAAGCAAATTGATGAAGTTAAAATATTAATTAAGAACAAATTCACAAATGCAAAAATATGTAAGTTATAATTGAGCTCAAACTTCATTTTTTTGAAGGCAAGCCCCGTTTTATGATTTCAGTTTTGTTACTGATCAAAACTTTGCAGAAACACTAAGGATCATCAAGGAAGATCGAAACACAATCGTGGAATTGACCCTTTTTGTGAGTTCTCTTTTAGCTTGTGGATCAGGTTTTATAACCCCATTTCATAAAACCCAATTTAAACCAAAAATAAAGCACAGACCATATGCCTTCTTTCATTGAACAAATTCATGTGCCCGTATTCCTTCCTGAATTAATCCTTGGCTTCATCTCTTTGAATCACACTTCATCTCTCTCTCGCCTCTCATCTCTCACACTAACTGCTGAAACTGCAAATGTGACTTCTTTTTGTTGTTTGTTGTCACGCCCATCTCTCTTGTTCTGTTTAATGCAACAGCAAGAATCTCCTGGGTTTTCTATCTTGAGGCTTCACTGTTTGCTGCAATTACTAGGTTTGTGGGTTCTTTGGCCATGTCTCTCATCTATCTGATTCTTTTAAAATATTTTCATCACAAGGGTTGTTTTGTAATATCCAACTTGACATATTGCTGCACTTGGACAGATTTGTACTTATGGTGGATTAGCGTTGTTTTACATTCTTATAATTTTGAATTTAAATTCAATTAAGTGTTTGAAGGTTGATTTTAAGGTCCTATTTTCTTATTTATGCTACTTTATATGCATCTATATATGAATGTACAGCATATATATGTATTTCATGAATCTTGTGAGATCTAACAACCCATTTTATGATTTCCGGACCTTGATTTTAACTAGTATGCTTCCTACAACTTAAAACAGTATCTATAACTAGGATGAGACAATAGCAGAAAATGGTTACATTATGATCAAATTATAGTATATAAGTAGACGCAAACCTTATCTTATAAGTCAGTTTTATGAGTTGAATTAGGCTTAAAGTTCACTTTAATATATATCAAGGTTTATCCTAACAAAATTTGTTAGACTTATCATGTCACTCGCTATCGGACCACCCATAAATATTTATTCTTATGCTAGAGATGGCTAGTCTAGTCCTTGAAGGAGAGGGTCTATTGGAGATCCGACATTGAATTAATATATGGTCAAATTATAATACATAAGTGAGTGTCTTTTAAACCAATTTTGTGATATTGAGTTAGACTAAGTCCACTAAAACCAAATTAATCCTAAAACATGTATAGGAGAAAAACAATACAAATTTACCAGCAACCAGTTGCATGTGAACCCAATTTCAAGTTAATAGTTTTTCAGTTTATTGGACACAAAAAATACTTAGAGTTTGGGTTCATTGAGATCTAAGTATGCTCCAGTCCCTCTTCCAAATTATTACACATTTCGCACTCCCTTTTCTCTCATGTATGCTGCTAACCCCTACTTTAGATCCTCAACATTGCTAAAACCATATATATTGCACAAATTAAGAGTGTAAGCAGGTTATACAACCCACGATCCTGACCAACCCTATCCAATTATACTTTTTTGAGGGTTGGGCTTCATTTAGTGCACCCATTCAGAATTGGGTAAGCAACCAATTTATGAATTTCAAACTTGTGAACTCAACCCAATCCAATTACATAATAAATAAACAGTAAAAATATTATTTGTATAGTAGTTATATATTACATAAAAAACGATTTTGTAGTTGATCAAATGAATAGTATGAGTAAACATTTCATATCACACATGCTATTAGAATAAATATTCCATTCCTTGCATCCTCTCATATGACCGCATTTAGTGAGTTCTAAATTGATTTTATGATAATTTTAGTATATTAAGAATTATTTTTTATATTTATGCTTTAAGTACTTTGATACCTTATAATATTAAAAATATTTATAAGGTACTTTTATGTGCAATAAAAACTTATAAATTATTAGAAGAGGTAACCATTACATACCGAAATTTAGGCTGCAGTAAGTTACTTCCACAAGCAACAAACTCCATAGGTTTGCCAGCCTCAAAGCATGTAGGGTGAACATAATGAAGTCTCGGTGCCTGCAAGTTTACCTCGACTTTCGTCACAGAAGTTCCATCTGTAACCATTGAAATGTGCTCGTTGAAATTACAGAGCTCGTGAGGGAGAAAAAATAACAAAGAATGAATATATGGAAATTGATACTGACTTGATATGATACGATGTGTTCCAGTATGTTACAAAACATAAAGCAATAAAATTCACATATATTAATAGATCAAAATCCTAACTAAATAAAGAAACAGATCATGAAAAATTAAGAACTTTGTAAACTAATCCAAAAGAAACTTGGTATTATTTAATTTGTTTTAGAAAAATTAGAGGAATAATACAAATCTGCAAGATGGAGGATAAATACCCTACAAAACCGTCAGTATTGTAATAAGGATCAGGTTATATACTAAAGAGAATGAACCAAAAAGAAGATATATATAAAAACACCAATACATAGTTAGTGAACAAACGAAAGAACACAAACCTTTCATAACACGGAAGATTATGTCATTTAGATGAACTAGTGCAGTCCCTCTTCCAGATAGCATCTTTCCAGGAGCAACAAGTTCGTTGACATATTCCAAAGAGTCTTTCTGTAACTGGTTGATTCACAGCAAGAGAAAAAAAAAAATGAAATCAGAAAACACTAAAAAATATTAAAAAATCTCATTTCAGTGAAAACTTGAAAACTGAGGGGAAACAAATTTTCTTATTTTTTTAGTTGAAGTATAAAATTCTAGTCATCAAATTAAAAGAGAGAATATGTATCAGATAGTATATGGTAAACTAAAGCACAAATAAACCTCAATCAGTAAAACTTAGCAAAAACTGTCCAGAGTAATGAGCAGAACTAAGAATCATACAGTTAATCAGTCCAAGATTGAGGCAGGTAACCAGTAACAAGACCACTTAAACACGACACAGGAACACATTATGTAAAGAACATCAAGGTGAGCCCTTACATTTATCCACATAATGTTAGGCATTGCAATAAAACTAGTCAAAATCGTGCATCCAGGGCGGATATAACCCTCCAACTCTACAGGCATGCTTGCCAACCATTGGAATATCTGCACATGCATTTGGCTGCCTGTTAATCAGTTACTAAGACGTATTCAGCAGAACCACTTGTTACTTCAAATACTAAACTGCAATAACAATGCTTTAATATACTTGGTGTCGTAGCCTTCTAGGAAATTCTGCAGGATTCCAATCATAAAGCTTAAACGAAATCCGACCTGTTTGGCACTACAAATGAACTTTCAATCAGCAAAAGTTAACAACAATTTCTTCCACAATACTAACATACATTTGGAACAAAAACAATAAACAAGAAGGGCAACCCACCATAGACGTGTAGGCACTCTTATTATCACAATAAGAAGGCGAATTAGAAGTGTTCCCGCTATTCACTCGAGTTTCACCCGAAACAGGCAAAGACACAACACTATCACTATTAACATTCTGGGCATCAGGAGCTGATCTCAGAATGGGAACAGGCTCATCTTCATGATCTGGCAACACTACTACGTCGTTGATCTCATTACTCAAATTTGAACAGTCTGTGGAATGCATACACAATTACACAGACAGTGAGCATTCTTAACACAGTATTCTTGAAACACAGCCTATATGATTTTAAACTCATGTATAAACTAGTTTTTGCTTACAGAGAAACTTATTCTATTTTATTATTTTCTTTTCCTGTAAGCGGTTACAGAGAGGTTTATCCACTCATGGCAAACAAAATGTAAAATCACAAGCCATATGAAGAAAAAACACGAAAAAATACAAATGAAACCATTAACAGGGCACTGTAATACTGAACATAAACCTTTTCCTGCTTCCGGATCATAATTGTTTTCCTCATTCTGAGTAACAGCTTCAAGTTCCGCCACAGAAGCACCTCCGGAGTCCACCAGGGGCTTTCTCCGCCTTCGCGTGTTATGCCGCTCTAACTTCCTTCTGCAACTTCGTTTCCCTTCGTCGAAATCCGACAAAACATGAAACCTGCGAAGCGCTGACCGTCAAAACGACAACACAGACTACACAATCGCGTGACTAACATTCAATCGAAGCGCATCTTAAAAGATATAACTAACTACAGAGCGAGGTAATTGAATCAAACGATGGCGAAAAGAGTGAAGGAAGGGGATCGCACTTCCCGCACTGCTGGCAGTATCTCTTGGACTCGCCGTGGAGGAGGACGGTGGTGGCATTGGCGCATCGGAGGCAGACTCTGTGTCGGCGGTGATAGCCTTTAAGTTCGGAGATATCGACCTCGCAGCCAGGGACCTGGCATCGGGCGGATGAGGAGGCACGCGCGGTGCGCGCGCGTTTCTTGCCAGGCAAACCCTCGTCCTCGAGCTTGGCGTCGAGTTCGGGGCAGGCGCAGGGGACCCGACCCGCGAGAAAGTTGGAGCAGGTGAGTCGGGGGTCACGCTTTCGGACCCGGTCGTTAGGGATCTCGGGAGCGTCGTTGAAGGGAGAAGAGATAGGGAGAGAGCTATTGGTGAGGTCTTCGTCGAGGTTGAAGTCGAGGAGGTAGGAAAAGTCCCAAATAGAGGAAGGGTCTTCGGAATCGTCCATGAGAGGAAGAAATTATTGGAGTTCCATGGAGAAGACAAATTGTGGGAACCCTAATTCAATTGAATTGGATTGTGGTTGTTGCGTGGTAGTTAGCGGTGGTTGAATGTTTGGCGGAGAATGGAAGAAACGGCGGCTTCTCTCTCTCTCTCTGTCTCTCTCTCTCTCAGTGGGTTGAAATTCTAACAGGGGAGCGATGATGGGGTCATAGTGGCGACATTTGCAAGTTTTCTCAAGTACGCGCTTTCTTCTCTCACGCGCGTTTTGTCTATTAACATTCTCTTTTTCTTCTTCTTAATATATTAAATTAAAGAAGTAAATTATTTTTTAATTCCTTAAGTATTTTAATTTAATGTTTTTTTAAATTTAAAAATACAATTTAAAACTAAATTGACCTTTGAACATAATTTTTTAATAATAAATTGATATAAAACATGTAATTATCTAAGATTTATAGCAATATCAACAAATTTATTTTTTAGAACTGACCTGTGACTTGTCTAGATATTCACAGTCAAAATAATCATTTATCTTAAATTAAATAGGTAAAAAATTACTTTAATTTTTTAAATATAATTTAATGTCACTTGTGTCCTAAAAATATTAGATTAAAACAAATTATTTAAACATGTAATTTGTTTATTAATTAAGTTCTACCTCTAAACTAATGTTTAAAAGGAACAGATCATTTTTGTTTCCTTTTAATAAATCGTGATTTATTAGAATGATGAATCCAATGATTAAGTCTTTAAGATGATAAATTTTGCTTGATTGAAAAGTATTGATATATTTTTTTATAAATAAAACAAGGTGATAGGTCAATTTTATACTGAATTTTAATTCATCGTCGTGTTAAATAACTTAATAAAATAAGATGGTTTTTATTTTAAATTTCTTACCTATGTTTTTTTAGAAAATATAATTATAAATTATTTATAAGAAAAATCTTTATCTTTTAAGATTTTCTGAACACAGTTGCTATAACTTATATACAAATATACCTACCATATGTATAATATATTGTCCACAAAATTAAGATATTATTTAACAATATTTGTAATGAACAGTATCAAAGTGATTAACGTGTTGGAAATGTACAATGTACTCGCATTAAAAATATTTCACTTAAGATTAACATTCACGAAAAAGTTCATACACTTGTTTTACAATGTCTAATGTATAAACTTTAGGGTTTAATGTTTATCTAATATATACTTACTCACTACATAATTCACAAAATTCATACACCCATAAAAAATCATATTATAAATATATTGCATTATAATATTATCCATCCTTCAATTAAACTTTTTATTTTAATTATTTTAAAATTAAGCTAAAACAGTTCCTTCATGTAAATATGTAGAAGCTATACTAATTAAGTTATGATGAATAGGTGAGTTTTCTTGACAAATAATTTAAAAATTCAATAGAGAAAAATATGTTACTAAATTTCAATATACATTCAACTTTTACTAAATTATGAAGAAAAAATAATAAAAAAATGATCATTAATAATGGTAGAAATATATGTTGATATTTAATTAGCTAAGTAGTTATCATTATGGTTAGTTTTTAAATATTTAATTAATATTAATATATTTCTAAATGATAAATATTTTTCTAATTTTATTTTATTCGATTTATAGTAATTTAATAAGTCCATGTGATTGATGGAACGAACCATCGTTGTCAGTCTCTTGTTTATTATAAGTTCTATGAAACATGTTTTCAAAATGATATTTAGATGGGAAATAAGAATCAAAATAGAAATAAAAATTAATAAGAAAATTTTATTGGAAATAAAAAAAATGTAAAAATTGTGGAAGACTAAAAGTAAAATGTAAAAAAAATTAATAAATACAAAAATAAAAAATACACAAGTCAGCATTATTTATTTCCTCGTGTGTCTTCGTGAATAATTTGTATTCAACGAATATTAGGTAGTGAAAAAAACATTATCGATGACCCAACTGAAAGAAAAAAATTATTGCAAATTATATGTAAAATAATTCATAAATTTAAGTAGAATATGTAAATTAAAAAATCGCTAAAAAACACAATCAAGCTGAGCATAATTGGTTTAAGAAACGAACTTTAAAACATTTAAAAAAACCTTTTAAATGGTTGATTATGAGAGAAATTAAATGCAGTGGTTAGTGAATACAAAAAATAACAAAGTTCGAGATAACAAAACAAAAAGTAAAAACTAAGAATAGATACTTTTACATCTATATATTTAATTAATCCAAATAATCTGATATGGATTTTACATTAAAATTTTAAAATATCCAATTATAAAAAATACTTATGTATCTAAATTTAAACATTAACATTCACTCTTTGAAACACCTTTTAATAAGATTTGTAATGATAATCAATTTTTGACCCATATAATTCCTTTTGAAATTAATTATACATTATGCTAAAAAGAAAAAAAAAACATTTTTCATGTGAATATATTTAAATTATATTAATATTAATTCATATTTTATATTTTTATCACAGTAAGATAATAATTAATAAAAAAACCAACAAAAGGTAAAGAGATAATAAATAAGATCATCAGATTAATTTATCATATTTTGCTAATTGAATAGAAAGGATTTCAAATCTCTTCGTTTTTATGTTATTTTATTAAATAATTATATTTTAAAACTAACTACAAAATATAATTAAAAAATATTTATAATAACACAATTTAATTATTCCGCTAAAAACACGAGTTCCGAGTGTAGTCATCGTAGTCATAATTTTGAGTTGTATACAACAGTCCCTTCTCTTTTTGGACAGTAGAAGTGGTAACTTTCTAAATTAATTATTATATTAATGCATAACAGAAGGCATAATTTTTGCATTTGTCAAAGAAGAAACAGTGATTTGGAGAATCTTGACCTGTGGAATACTATAATTATAATCCTAATGGATGCAATAATTGAACCCAAACATTTCGTTAAGTCAGAAATGCCCTGCACCCTATCGAAGTTTAAAGAATTTAAAAATTGAAGACAACATTAATAATCATTATTATGCTAATTATATTTGTATCACAATCTTTCAAAATAATAAAGGAGAAACAAATAATGGACAAATTTTATGGTAAATAATTAAATAATAATTCTAATAACAATAAAAACATTGATTATGTTTAAAAATTTGAATCATATTTGCAAACCAGGCATAACAATCTCTTTGAACATAAACTTGAAAAGGATGGTGGTGAAGGGAATCTTTTGATTGAGTCCCTTGAACAATGAAGGGCCATAATTGTACGTCATCTTTCAAATCCCAAATCAACTCATACTCACGACAAATGAACAATGTCCCAATCCCACATGCAAAAAAAAGTAAACAGAACAAAAAATTAGTTATATATTTTATTCAATTTGGTTTAGCAAGTTTGATTAAACATCTCTTAATTGAGAAAATGCAATATTGTGTTTTTCTTCAAATTAAAAATACAATAGTCAACCAACAAAAACATTGATTTTTCTTTTATTTACATGTAATTTGTGCCAACATGTAATGATAATTTATAAAACTAACTAAGCCAATTTCAACAAACAAAAACTTCACTGTATTTCTATAAAGGTTATAGGATTTGATTGAATCTTAAAGATTACACTGTTGTACTTCTAAAATTGAAATACTTCGTTGAATCTTTTATTTACAGGGAGAACAAGTTAAATTAGATAAATAAACAATATCAAAAGATAATTAAGAAACAACCTTTACAGAATGGAAGGTGTTTAATTAAAGAATGTTTAGAAATTGCATTTAAAATCAGAATATGTATCGTGATAATTTAAATTTTATCTATAATATATAGTTCACTACTCCAGCTTTTATTACATAGTAGGTAAGTTTGGCTATTAGTTATTTCTTAAATCCTATATCTCCTAATTAAGAGTCTTTTTTGATATATTAGAAATTTGTAAACGATCTGGTGATGATCCTATAATATATTTATGACAATACATAACCTTTATAAAATTATTGTACACTTTCTCAAATCAATAAAACCAAGAGACCGACATAAAATCTTATAATAAGATAAACAATTCATTAAGAAACAAATAATATATATATATATATATATATATATATATATATATATATATATATATATATATATATATATATACCAATTGAGTATCATTAAGTCGAGCAAATTGTTTAAAATAATCCTTCAATCAACACATATATAATAATAATAATAAT
>Ga0209489_100256_pt1 | contig 90717 bp, 47 predicted proteins | sample SiratrowhiteBW_FD_187527 | JGI IMG/M metagenome (GOLD analysis project Ga0209489, IMG submission 187527) | Root nodule microbial communities of legume samples collected from California, USA - Siratro white BW (SPAdes) (version 2) | ecosystem: Host-associated > Plants > Roots > Nodule | place...
AAAAAAAAAATATCATATATATATATTTTTTTATATAAAAATAATATATATATATATATATATATATATATATATATATATATATATATTTCTATATCAAAATCACATTTTATTCTCTAAATTTTTTTAAGTGTTTTTTTATAAGATCATAATGAAACTTCGAACTGAACAATACTTTGAATGATGTAATTGATTTTAATAATACAACTTAACGCTTAAGATCGAAATATTTATTCCGTTGATTTATGAAAACATCTCCATTTAATCCTAGTGAAAACTTGTTCCGATAAATTCAATATACTATTTATGAAAACGTGTTTCCTTAACTCTTAACATCACTTTAATAATATCATCTTAATGGACTTGTCAAAACATATTATATATATATATATATATATATATATATATATATATATATATATATATATATATATATATATTTATGTCGAATTCTTGATCAAACGATTATTTTATTTTTTTATCTGACGTGGTTCTCGAGCTTTATCAACTTGCATTGTTTCGACCTTTTCAACTTGTGTTTCTTATCATTTTAAAATGTGAAGCGTTTTAAGAAAATTTATGATAGAGGGTGAAGATGTGGTACTAACTGAAATCCGTGAAAAGGATATGTGAAAATAACGATGGTTGTTCTGCTGTGACAGTGTTTCCTGAAGGCAAGTTGAAGATGATGAAGAAGAAGAAATAATAAAAGTGGGCACTCACATTTCCTTCTTCTCATGACACTCACCACCACCGTTCCTTCCTTCTTTCTTTTGGATCCACACTTTTCCTCACTGGCCCTACCACCTTCCCTTTCCCAAGGACACTTCTGGTCCCACCACACCCACCCAAGAATATTCCTCACCCCACACTTCATCATCACCCACACCAAACCAACCTCTTTCCAAACTTTTCATCATCATTTTGCAAAATCCAATATGCATTCTTTTTATCATCTTAGATAGGATCTAATTTGGAATTCATCTAGGTGAATTGAGGAAGGTTTCCAACTCTTTAATCCACTGAAATATTATCTATAATGGTTTAGGATCTTTCCTGATTAAATATTGAGTGGAAGTTTTCAATCATAAAAGATTTTTCAATACTCAAATTACTAAAATTAGTAAAAATTTAATAGATAATAATAAAATAGATTATGCTAAAAACTAATTTATAAATTTTGAATTTTGAATTTAGATTAATATTCAAATACAATTACTATTAAGTAGTGGGCTAAAAAGTCTATTGGAAAAAAATCATTTTAAAGTTAATTTAAGTTGTTTAGATCTATAAGTGGTTATAATCTGTCTTTATAAACAGGTGAAGTGATCTCCTTGAATTTAGGTAGTGGATAGTAAAAATACTTGAAATAGTTTGATATTATTATGGTTATAGATTATTTTGAAGTTTTGTGCTTTCTTTCACACTCATAAAGAATGGTAGTTTCGTTTCTTCAAAGCAGGAGTCATTATTACTTTATCTACTGTCTTTTTGTTGATGAGGAAAGTAGGGGAGGAGAAAAAAAGTGGTGAAAAGAAAGAAAGATTGATACTTTGAAGGAGAAGAAAAGAAAACAAAGCAAATAATAATAATAAAAAAAATCACTCTCAAAAAAATTAAAAAGAGTGCAAACATAACCTGTCAATGCATTTGATCTACATCTCTCATTTTTCAATGGTTGCATGTACTGCACAAATAATTGAAATAGAAAGAATAAAGAATAAAAGTGAAAACAATATTAAATATTTAAAATATAAATAAATAAGAAGAAGAATTTTGAAATGAAAAATACATATATAGTTATAATAATACATAATTGTTTTTAAAATAAAATAACTATACCTACCCGTTCTTTACAAAACAGAATGCATAAATACGTGTTTTTAAGAGAAATTTAAGATTTGAATGAGGTTACTGATGCTTGTTCTATACATGAACTATTAATTTTTTCTGGCAACACACATGTATCATGGTTATAAAAATTGATAAACTAACAAACTAAAAAATTCATATAAATTATTTAAAAAATAATAATTGTAACATATGTAACCAAGATCACTTAATCCTCATATGCAACCAAAATCATCTACACCTCATATGAGATCAAAAACTTAAAATTTACGAGATCAGCACCTAATCATATACAATTTTAACTCTAATTATATATGATAAATCAATCGTATATCTTATTTAATATTAGATTAGATACAATATTCTTATCGACCTAGGTCTATTGATGTAAAGATTCACTTCAACTTTATAAATAAATAAATAAATTAAAGTTGAGACAAGTAAGGTTGTAATTAATAACATTAATTACTCTGAAATAACTTAAGGATTGGAGTAGTACACCCCTTCTTAGACCAGAGACATATACTTATCATACTTCAAACGACGACACCTGAAGCCTACTTAACAGTAGGAGGGGAGAAGAACTATCCATTATTGTAAAAACAATAATAAAATATATTCATTTATTATTGAAGCACTAAAAAAATTAATTAAATACTTAAAGATTATTGACTTTCACAATATTACCTTAAATTCAAGTATTTGATATCAACAATTGTCGTATATAAAAATATATAATAAATCAATCGTATATCTTATTTAATATTAGATTAGATACAATATTCTTATCAACCTAGGTCTATTGATGTAAAGATTCACTTCAAGTTTATAAATAAATTAAAGTTGAGACAAGTAAGGTTGCAATTAATAACATTAATTACTCTGAAATAACTTAAGGGTTGGAGTAGTACACCCCTTCTTATACCAGAGACATATACTTATTGTTGTAAAAACGACTGAAAAATTAATAAACTAACTTTCGGAGGCGTGATAAAATATCATTGTCCTTAAGGACTTATCCGCGATAAATGCGCAAGTCCCCCAGGATACAATAGGAACTTCTCAGTTGAAAACTGAGGATCTCAGAACTAGCAAGTTTGCTCTTTAGAGCAAAAATACCCAAGACCTCTAAAGAAGAAAATAAGAGAAAGAGAGAAAAAGGAGAAAAGGAGAAGAAGTGATGTTGAGTTGTGTGTTTTTCGGAATGGGGGAGGTCTCCTATTTATAGGAGTTGGAAGTGAGAGGTTTTGGGCTTTGAAGGAGTAGTGCAAAACGGCCTCCACCATCCACGCCCAAGTGGTTGCTCCCAACGTTCACAAGGTGGTTGACAACGTTCAAAATGTGACAAAGATCATGACTCCACGTTTGAAGCTTCCGAAACTGCATCCGAAAAAATCTCAAAAGGCGCTAACAGGTTGTGCAGTAGGTTATTAGATATTTCTCCTTCTTCTTATTTTGCAATAACTCTAACACTTATCATACTTCAAACGACGACACCTAAAGCCTACTTAAGAGTAGGAGGGAAGAAGAACTATTCATTATTGTAAAAACAATAATAAAATATATTCATTTATTATTTAAGCACTAAAAAAATTAATTAAATACTTAAAGATTATTGACTTTCACAATATTACCTTAAATTCAAGTATTTAATATCAACAATTATTGTATATAAAAATATATTTAGTTATCAAATTGTCTCTTAATTTTGATCTCATTTTGACAATCTACTTAACCAAGAGTTGCTTTTTGCATATTAATATAGTTCTTGATACCATGAACCTTTATGTTGTTTCACTATCTAATACTCTTGTGTACACCATTCATGCTATCCAAAAATGTTTGGATATTTTTCATCATCACATTTAAAAATTCAATACTCACATTAATCTCAATAATCACCAATTCATCCAATATCAACTAAATTTATAAGATGGTTCACTTATTACCAAAGAAAACAATTAAAATAACACAATAAAAATGTTCGTATAAAAAGTTAAAATAATTTAAATTTTCATATAACACGACTCCTTAAATCGTAATACCAGAAAAATTAAATTAAGTTTTTTTTTTTTGTTAAATTTTGCATAGTATATTTTTTTAAATAAACATTTTGTCTCAATTTCGCTATACAAAATAATTTTGTTCAAGGAAATTTAAATCGTGCACACGACTTTTATTTGACTAGGCAGCATTTATACAATTGTATATTTATACTTATCACATTTAATTCCGTAATCGGTAAGCGGCAAATTATAACAAAAATTATAATGCAACACTCAACATTTTGACCCTAAAATTACTCTTATCATTTATGGTTAAAATCAAAATCAAGTTTCAATATTTAACTTAAGATATATGGTGAACCAATACCACAATCCAAACATTAAATCTCAAACTTCACCAAACAAATCTCAAATAACTAAGAACAGATACATAACATTTAGTTCTTTTAAATTCTTGTCTACCATCGAATAATCTAATTAAAACTAAGGTTGATTTCTCCTATCGGAAGTTATATTATTTTACATAATATCTAGACTTTAGAGATGATGTTTGAATAACGAATTCAATGATCTTGAACATTATTTTCAGTAAACTAAACTTAACAAATAAATATACTATAAGAAACTCAAACTCGAAGAAACAATCTACATCTACGCGTAAACCAATGTTAGAAAAAGGAAAAACTTGAAATCTGAAAAAAAAAAAAAAAACTTATTCTAAACAAGTTTTCACTAAAGAATAAAGAAACTTAAAAAGATATAACTATTTTTTTAATCATAACATTAAAATTAAACTTATAATTTAACATTTAAACCTTCTTATACTTATAAAAGCAAATTCTTTCGGAAATAACGACATGTGTGAAACAAATAATAGAAAAAGGCAATAATTACATTATTTGTCTTGATTTTTTTTAAAGAGATTAGTTTGTAATCATTAATAAGGAAATATTTTTTACATATGTAAAATGCATTAAGAAAGACAATTATTACGAAACAGAAAAGTGGAAGAAGAAAATAAGGAGGAGTGAGATATTTTTTTGAGTTGTCTAGTATGAAGAAAACGTTAAAATAAGTAAAGAAAAAAAATACTTAAAAAGCTATTTTAAAAAAAAAAACACTCAAGATAGAAGGGAACTGTTATTTTATAATTATTTTTCTCTATTTTGTGGGGAATTAAATTTATGGTAGATTTTCACAAAAAAAAAACTTCCATATGTTTAATTAAAAAAATACTCAAAATTATAATGTTTTATTCTGTCGGATTTATCTTCTCCCTGCTTTTTCTGTGTAATCGAACAAAGTGTTTGATGATGTCATGCATACGCTTGTATTGTACCACTATCCATCATCGTCTTTCTAGTGAACAATTGTAATAGTACTTTCTTTAAAGTTTAAAACTGCTTTAAGAAATTCTGAAAACATCACAATTTACTGTATATGATACATATATTTTTCGCTTAATCTAAATCTTAATACCTAAATTTTATAAAATTTATATTTGTCGTCTCTAATTTTTTTTATTATTTTAGTCTATTAAATTTTAATCGTCTATTAGTTTGGCGTCTGAATCTTTTTGCATAATTTTAATCCTTTTTTTTAATTATCTTCATTTTAATGTTCGGTTCAATATTCATGAAGATTTTATGAATTTGATATGTTTGTTTATAAGATTAAAATGGATAATTGTAAGACCTACAATTTTATTAGAGATAAACTTGTAAATGGATGAAAGATTTACAAGTTTAGGGTTTAGTAAGTACTAGATATTTGTATTTAAATATGGGATAGTAAGTACTAGATATTTGTATTCAAATTATGTGGGAGATTACAATATAAACACGGTGAATATTTAGATGAATGTTAATTTTCAATCAACATGTTAACAATTAAACTAAAAAAATAAGTAAATTTCATTTTATATAAAAGAAAACATGTTTTATAAGTGAATTAACAGAGGTAAAATAACAAAATTATGCCATGTATAAAAATGTGTAAAAAAATATAAATTAGAAGCTAAGGTTTAAGAAAAATAGCATTTCTAATAGCGTTTAAAAAACAAGTGAAATATTTAGTGTCAAATTTTATTATTATGATTCAAAATTATCATAAATGTATAAAGTTTACACACACACACATATACATATATATATATATATTCACATACACATACATACACTTTTCACCTGGATCAACATCAATTTCATCGTATTTTGTTAGTAATAATATTTTTCATAATATTCTTTTATCAAAATTAGTTTTAACTATTAATTATATCACTCAATAATCATTCTATATTTGGAATAAAATTAATTTATAATAAAATAAAACTTCCTTAAACTATTTATGTAAAATTTTATAAGTGTTACTTATATTCCTTATATTACAAAATATAGAAGTCTTAACTTCCACCAAATTTAATTCACAAACAAAATCTATTATTACATACTTAAATTAATTGGGATGGATATATTTAGTTCAAATATCACATTCATTCATAAACTATGCATACTAATTAGTATATGACATTTATAAATATCAAAATATTATTATGAATATTTAATTGTGTGTGAAGCCAAGTATATATGATATTATAAAGTAGAAAGAAAAAGAAAACACACATAAAATAAAAGACTTTAATAAATACGTAAATAAAGTATACTGAACCTACATTTCTTTTATTTATTTTTTACTTTTCTTAAATCAAGCACCTAAACAAATACTCTATTTATTACATATTTCTTCATCTTTTGTTTTTATTTATTTTATTTCCCACTTATTCTTTTTCTTTTTTTATACATCATTGTTCTTGTGACCTACGAGAGAAAGTTTGTTTAGCTTGGATTTTTAATGCAAATATTTATTTGATCAAGTCATGCTTATGTATAACTTATTAAAATTGGTCTAGATGTGAGAAATTTGGTTAATTTATACATAATCTTATGTATTAATCTCGTTATTTATGATATAAGAGACTTGATTTAGTGATAATCAAACAAGCTCACATGCGTTCATTTGAATTGTTTGAAAAAACACGTGGTATCAGGGTATCTCTAACATTTTTTTTGGGAGAGAAAATAAATAAATTCTATAAAAATAACTTAGTAAATTAAAAATAGAAGATAAATAAAGTAAAAAAAAAAAACTAAATATGTCCAGACAAAGAAAAACAGATAAAAAATAAGTAAAACTAATACACTAAATTTTACTCTCTTTTTTTCTTTAAAAAAAAAAGTACTCTCATTTTCTAAAATTCCTTTTTCTTCTCTTCCTTTCCACCAATCATGTAATCATTTTTTTCCATCTTCATTCATCCTCTTCCATAACCACCAAACAACTGTAAAAGAAGGAATCTATGGATACAAAATTAGAGCAAAAAAACAAAAAAACCTTGCTGTTGCTATTGAGAAAAAAGAGAAGTTCTGTTTATCTATTTATGGAAAAAGGATCCTAAAGGATTCTCTAGTCAAAAACCCACATTAAAACCTAATTTCTTTATAAAAGAAAAAAAAGTTCAAAGATATTTTCCTTTGACACGTTAGACAAAACATTGAAACTGAGGAAGACATGAATGGAGGATGTGATAGAGTCCAAAGTTGGAAACATCTTTCTCAACAAAAACGAAGGCTAGAGACTGATACAATAAATCCAGATACATCGAATATACAATAAATAGACACTTCTACCAAGTATACAAGTTATTGTCTTCTTTTAATTAGATTTAGTATCATCTGAATATTTTTAAATGGAAATAAAATATAAAATCATAAATGAAATATTTTAAAAGTAATTTGATTAATTAAATATAAAGGCCAAACTGAATTTATATTAAATTTATAAAGTGTAAAACGGTAAATATCAATTTTATTGATAGGATGCTATTTTATAGATTATCATGAATATTCAATTGTATGGACTATTAATTAAATAAAAACAGATAATAGGTTTAAACAAAAAAAATCAGCATAGCCTCACTAGTTGACCTGCCAATAAGATACGACTTAGCTTTTAAAAGAAGTTTATTACAATCATTTTAAAATTCTAAAAAATTAAAATTTATGAAAATTTAATTGCTTCGATTTTTTATTTTAAAACATTTCATTTGAATAAATCAATTTAAATTTCTTATGTTTCAGTTTATTTTTTTAAAATAATTTTCTTCGTGTGAAAAAAACATTACAAGTGTTATTTGTTTTCTCGTAAAAAAGTTAGAAAACAGAATATAAAGTAACTTTTAATTTTAACGATCCATACAATACAAACTAAATTATAATTTTAACTAGGACTTGTACATCTCATTTTTATTTCAAATATGAAGAGTTAATTGTTTAAACACATCCTTGCACTATTTCCATGAAAACTAATTTTTAATTTTAATAAAACATATGCCTTGATTTTAACAATGTACGTCTTATGTCCTAACTTTACAACTATATACTAAGATGATGGACAAAATGATAAAATTATGTAATAATGAATAAAATGAATAATATATAAGTGAAAAAATTGTAAATTTCTTATCTTAATGTTGTAGGTTAAATGTGGTATCTAATTCTTTATATTAATATCCTAATGACTTATTAGTATATATATATATATATATACTATATTTAAGTGGGAAGAACAACACAAAGTGTATATATAAAGAAATAGTTTATTTATTTGAGTAAATAGGACTAAATGTGATACATGATGCATTATAAACTTCTTGCAATGAGGTGTCAGATAAGCCATTCTCCAAATTTGTCTAAGGTATGGCTGTGACCTGACCTGTCCATGTTCCTCCACCTCGTAAATCGTAACTTCTATCCCATTCATTCCCCTATTTTTCCTCTTCATTGCGCACTCAAACCCACTCTCCCAGACTACCCAACTTCTCTACTCGCCCTTCTCACGCTCCAAACAGTCAACACTCGTTGACTCACCTTCTCACTCTCAGCCTGGAAGAGCGAGTACGCATCGCTGTCCTTACCCGACGTTTGCTCTCCAAACAATTCACTGCTTCTACGATCAAAATCTTTGTTTCTCCGCTACTACTTCCAACCAATTACTTCATGCCACGTGTCACTTTCCATCTTCTGATATTATTCCTACATACTAATTATTTTCTCATAATAGTATAAGATATTATGTATCACTCCTTTAATTATTTTTCTTCATTTTCTTTAATCTTTTTACTGTGTACCAAAGAGACAGATCGCTCTAGGATATTTTATGTATACGTTATTCAGCTCGCACATTATTATGTAATGTAAAATTTAGTAAAAATAGTAATCATCATCAAAATCCATCAATAAAATTCATGTAACCATATACTTAAAAATAATTTATCGTAATAATATATATACATACCACATCTTAGCATTTTCTATTTTTTTTCAATTATATATTTGTTAATATTATTAATATTAATATTATACCTATATTTTTCCTTTTTATTTCTAAAAGTATGTTTGATAAGGACAGAAAGGTAATTAACTTATTTCTTTATTTTATTAAAAAAATAATAAACAAGAAAATCACTATAAATAAATATTATTTATTTTCACTTTTTCTTTCACTTCAAAATTTTAAATTTCGATTTTTCTTTCCTTCGCCACCTTTTCCTCCTCGTTTCAAACACAAGTATTATAAGTAGAAGGTTGATGTAATTCGATTTTTTACAATATTATTTTATACGAGAAAAACATAGATACTCCCTGTATTCGCATTTCAAGGTAAAACAAACACACTAGATATGTTCACTAAATAAAATATTCTATTATATATATATATATATATATACACACACACACATTTATTGTTATTTTTAATATGTGAGACAATTTTAAATTGTGTAATAATTGTAAACAGGAGGGAGTAGAATGAAATATAATATTTCTACGTATCAAATAACAATTCAATTAAGTAAAATATGACATAATATATACAAACAATTCTTATCTTTGGCAACATTCTCTAACTAATAAATGAATTAATTTTCAAAATACAGTATAAAATATGTTTTATTTATAAAGATTGTGGTTATCAAAGAAAATTGTGAAAAGAGGATATGTTATGTCATCCCTCATAAATTATACCTACCTAAACTAAATATATATTTCTGACATACAAAGTCCTGTGTCTGAGGGCATAGTGACAGTCCAATTGTAATTTGCAACAAGGCATCAAAACCCAGAACCCAATCATCTTTTCTTGCAAACTTTTGCGCATTGGAATTTGGAGGCCATAAAAAAGATGCGATGCTACACGCAAACAACTAGTACAAGTCCAATAAGAAAAGCAACATAGAAAGATTGGCCAATTCTCACACCTCATTAACACAATTCCCTGCTGCTGATACTTACATACACTTCAACCCAAGTTTCAACCAGCTTAACCATGGAACGCTATGAGATAATCAAAGATATTGGGTCAGGGAACTTTGGTGTGGCAAAGCTCGTCAAGGAAAAATGGACTGGTGAATTATACGCTGTCAAGTTCATTGAGAGAGGCCTCAAGGTTCTATTTTCCATCATCAATCTTCTTTTCTGTTGTCATATTGTGTATACATGTACTTTGGATTGTGGTTAGTTAATGGGGTTCTGTTGGGTTTTGCAGATTGATGAGCACGTACAAAGAGAGATTATAAATCATAGGTCCTTGAAGCATCCCAATATCATTAGATTCAAAGAGGTACGAAATTCGAGGCCTTTTGGTTTCAATGAGTACAATATCAAAGGTGTTAGTGCAGTTATTATCCTTCTCTAAACCAAATCCTTCGCTTTCTTTAGCTACTTCTTACCAACTTTTGCGAAAAAAGAATATGCTATATGCTCCTAAACTCTGTTGTCCTCAATTCAGTTTTGTCCCAGAATGGAACAAATATTCGAGGCCAATTATGGGAGCACGATTTCTCAATATTCAGTGTCATTTATTTCTGATTGTGCTTAAAGGGAGTTTCCAGAATCTTTTAAGGAACTAATCAAGAAATCTTTTCATTTTGATTTGTAAGAAATACTTTTTCTTACGAAAACAAAAAGAAAAATAATGTATATAAGTAAAACTGATATCTGGAGAAGAGGAACGAACACTCCTTCCTCTTTGCAATTGCAAAGGGTAAATGTCATGTTCTTTCTTCTCCAGATATTTTGTTTAATTTTGCTATCCCTCGTTTATATACATTGTTATTACTTTATTATTAGTCGATTTTTTTGTCTACAACACACGTTTTTTGCCTTTGATTTGTGACCCATAAAATGGCCATTAATTTCAGGTGTTACTTACTCCAACTCATCTTGCCATAGTCATGGAATATGCTGCTGGGGGAGAACTGTTTGAAAGAATATGCAGTGCTGGGAGATTCAGTGAGGACGAGGTAGATTAGACTCAAATCATTTGCAATAGTTGATAGGAAAAGCTTCAGTGGCTTTAAGATAGTGCTTTTGTCCAACATGGCCATTGTGTTAACTTTTTAGATTCCAAAACAGTAATAAACTAAGATTGCATCAACTGTACACACAGCATGAAACAAAATAGGAGCACTGTTTCTTCTTTAAACAAATACATATAATACTAGTGCATGAATTTTCCAATGGCAAGTTGATGGCATGTTAGCTGCTTCCGCTAATTAAAATATTTTACTCATATATAGTTTCAATTTTGGCATTTAACACACTGTTACTTGACTTCATGCTTTTTATTTTATTTTATGCATAGTATTTCGCATGCTTGTAAAGAGAAAATTTTGTCTTAATTTCTCCTTTTCTTTGCATAGGCAAGATATTTCTTTCAGCAATTGATTTCTGGAGTCAGCTATTGCCATTCAATGGTAACATTTTCTTGTCTCAACGAATGTTTCAAATTCAGTCTGATTACTTTCATAGCTGAATTGAAGAAGTAATTTGGTTACAGGAAATTTGCCATAGGGATCTTAAGCTGGAAAACACACTTCTAGATGGAAGCTCAGCACCAAGACTTAAAATCTGTGACTTTGGTTACTCAAAGGCAATAACTCATAACTTAAATTTTCATTAAATATTTCAGAGTCTAGTTAATTACTGAATGGTGTTCCTTATCTTTGTTCAGTCATCTGTTCTGCACTCCCAGCCAAAATCTACTGTAGGAACCCCTGCCTATATTGCACCAGAGGTTTTGTCAAGAAGAGAATATGATGGGAAGGTAACTTGACATCTCAATTTCCCTTTCCAATCATGTAATCGTGGCTTCACTAACGTTTGGCCACTGATATGTTCTTATCCTTGAGAATGATTAGGTCGCAGATGTTTGGTCTTGTGGGGTGACCTTATATGTGATGTTGGTTGGTGCATATCCTTTTGAAGACCCAGAAGATCCAAGAAACTTCAGAAAAACACTTCAGGTTTGTTGGACCAATAATAATAGGAGTTACCTTTATTTGTCTAACTGTCCTTAATGTCCCTAATTAATCACAAAATTTATTAATTCAGTTTGGATAATTTTGACAGCGAATTCTTAGTGTCCACTATTCTATTCCAGACTATGTACGTATCAGCAAAGAGTGCAGACACCTTTTGTCTCGAATATTTGTAGCCAACCCAGAAAAGGTACAATTACTTGAATGTGTTCATAGCATACTATTTTACACATAGTTTAAGATAAAATTCAATTTTAATTAAATAACACCACCATAAACATTTACCATGCTAACTTTGGTAACATTGTTTGAAGCAGAGAATTACCATACCCGAGATAAAAATGCACCCTTGGTTCCTAAAGAACCTGCCACTAGAATTTATGGATGAGGGAGAAGGGGTGTTGCAAGATGACTCGTGTGAGACTCAAAGCATTGAAGAAATACTGTCAATAATTCAAGAGGCTAGAAAACCGGGTGAGGGCCCAAGAGTTGGTGAGCAATTTGTTGGGGGCAGCATGGACCTTGACGACATTGATGCAGATGCTGACATCGATGATATTGAGACAAGCGGTGATTTTGTCTGTGCTTTGTGAATGATGATGCTTCCAATGTTGCACTCTGCACACCAATTCTCCCTGAAAAGCAGTTTAAGATAAGATGTTCTTTAACGAGATAGATAGGGAATCAAACAAAACCTCTCTACCATGGTTTGTCATTTTCCTTTCATTGGAAGTTAGCTTGTCTTCATCTCTGCCTATGTGGGAATAAGAGAATGTTAATGATGTTTTGGTTTAGTGTTTTCGCACTTAGCCAAAAAAATCACTGTAAGATATGTTATAATCTAGCAATAATTAACAATGTAGCTTGGGTTTCTTTCTTCTGCACTTCCCTTTCTCTCTTTATGATAAAAAATAATTTTTGAATGCGATGTCTCTTTTCAATTATTATAACCGTGAAATGCCAAATTCACATTTGAATAATAAGTGATCTATCATTGTCACTGTATCGGCATCCGTTAAAAGCACTGGACAGCTAACGAGCGATGCTGATGCATCATGCTCCTCATCAACCTCAAAAAATATAAAAATATTAACCTTTTGTTTATTTTTTTTATGAGACTATTGTGTTTATTCTTTTAATCTTATTTATCTTTTTATTTTATATTTACTAAATGTTTTGAAATACCTAAAACTTGTTTTACTTTTAAGTAAAGTTTGTGAATAAAAAATAAAACATAAAAAAGTTCTATGCCTTTAAATTCAATGACTTAGATTAGTCAAAGTTTAATATGATTTATAAATACTGAGAGTCTTGGGATAAAATTACAACGGAAGTTTCTGTGGGACGATACCATTATTGGGTAGTTGTAACTTATATATAAGTTGTTATTATACAAATATGCAAAATTTAAACAAAAAATACATAACTCTATGCAATCTACAGTTTTTAAATAACACATATCTATACTTGTAACAGTTAATAATAGAGAAAATATATAGCGATTTTTTTTTTCCTATGCATAATTTTTTACCTTTTTTTCTCTTTTGTATTTTTCTATTTATTAATTACTTTTTAGTTTTTGATATCTTAAAAAACTGTCCATAAGTATCACAGATATTGTTATTATATAATTATAACAATTAATAAAAATTAAAATATTCTTATGATTATTTTATTGTATAATATTAATTTTAATTTTCATAAAAATTACAAATACTTCTATTATATAGTGAAATAGTTATAAAAATTAATAAAAATATACTTTTTTAATCATGTTTTATATACATGATTTCTTTCTAACTTCAATACAGATTTCAGTAAATTTTAAATATTTTTTTATTATCGTGATAGACAGCTTCATGTGTTTCTATTATTTTAAAAAATATAATATTGTTCTTATAATATTTTAAACTTAATTTTAATAACTCGAAATTGTTTTGATTATTATAAATAATTTTATTTTGTAAAAAATACTTTTATTTTTCTAGCATAAGCATTATAGGATAATTGGGTATTATAATGTGGATAATCTTTTATATATGATGATGGTATATCAGATGAAGCGGGTCCTATATTGTTGGTCAGGTGCATTTATGAACCAAATTAATCTCATTACTCATTAGGTCTTCTTCAGTTGTTAAACCACCCTCTTCTATTTTTAAATATATTTTTATTCTTTATAAATATAATTTTATTTATTTTAATTTCTGTAAAAATATTTATAAATTTGAAATCTTGTTGTCTTTTATTATTTATAATTTTTTATTTTTAATTATAATTTATTAATATAGAAAAAACATTAATTAGTAGAATTAGGATAAAAATATATTTTAAATTAAAATAATTATGTCATAATTAGTAGTATATTAATGATTTAGCATAAAAAAAAGATTACATGTATGTTTTCAGCTTTTTTAATCAATGACTTATTTTTTAACATTGTTTTTTATTAAAATAATTAATTCTTACTTAGGCACATATATATCTATATATGTGAATTTTAATTATTCAATTTTATTTATAAAATCTCACCATTTCTCTAATATCAATGTTTCTACATCGGATGACTCTAATTGATCTAATGAAGTTAAAAAAAAAGAAAAAAAAGTAAAGGAACAATTAGAAAAACAATTTATACATGAAAATAATCTTAAAGATATTGACATATTATTATGGTTTTATCAATCATTAAAACAAACATTAAATGTAATCAGTATTCTTTTAGAAGTTATAATAAAAAAATATTAATAACATAAATTAATTTTTAATTTTTTTTAACAATCACTTTTAATTCTTCAATAAGATATTAATGCATAAAATCAATATTATTATTTTTACTAAAATACATTAGCTAAAAATGGCTCTTCTTATTGCATCTTAGGTTTCAACGAACTTCTCTAAATATTTAAAAAACAACTTTTGATTTTTTAAAATGCCTATTGATTAGTTACTTTGAGATTTTTTTTTTCATTAAAAATGTCAATTTTAGCTGATAGGTCAAACACTCATGTAACATGACATCATTCCTAACTTCACCAGGCTGATCAAGTTGACTAATTAACAAAATAAACCAGCAAAGATATCAGTTCAATTTAAAAATAATTAAAATATTAAAATAAAACCTTTTCTAGAAATCCAAACCGAAAACAAAGTACTAAAATTGCATTCGTTTTAATTAAAATTCACGAAAAGTGCGAATAAAACTTATATTATTTTGTCAATACTCTAAAAAATAAATTATACACATTAATAATATAAAACAACTTTATTACTCCTCTATTCCTATTTTACAAGACTCTTGTAGTTGATGATTCGTTAGTTATTTGTTAAAAATATTTTTAATTAATTGACATGTTTTTACTAAAAATATTTTACTTGTCACTAAAATCCTCATTTTTTAAGAAAAGAAAATTCACTGTATATGGAAACGAAGTTGGGACGGTTAAGCTTGTTTGGGTCAAGCGTTTAGATACAAAGCCCAATCAGAGTTAACCGCAGGGTTTGCCAAAACCCTACTAAAAACCGAACGGCGTAACCGCCGGTGAAGCAGAAGCAAGCAGAGACAAGAACAATGGGTGGTGGTGGGAGAGGAGGCAGGTCCCGCACTCAAAGAAAGCACTTCCGCCAGAGCAGAGAGAACGTGTGGAAGCGTTCCAAATCTGATACCGATCCTTCTTCAACAGAAAACAATACTTCATGGACTCCTTTCGCCACCGAGAACGCCGCTTTCGATTTCTACTACAAAGAGCAGGGAATAGTCGACCTCCAAGAGTGGGACCAATTCGTTGCGGTTCTCCGAACTCCATTGCCCGCAACCTTCAGAATCAACTCTAGGTAAACCAATACTAACAATTTCAAATCTCCTATTCGATTGTGTTCTTTCTATTGTATTCTCTTTCTCATTCAAATGCTGTTTTCTTTCGCGATTGCAGTAGCCAGTTTTCCGACGACATTCGTTCTCAATTGGAGAATGATTTCGTTCATTCTCTTCGCGACGAGGTATGTTAGCTCATACCGTTTTTTTCCTTCTTGTTTTAATGCTAGTGTTTATTTTTTGGTTGTGAATTGTTTCCTGTAGGTTGGTGAAGGGGGTGAGACTGAGGCTATTCGGCCGTTGCTGTGGTACCCTGGGAATTTTGCTTGGCACTCAAATTTTTCTAGAATGCAGCTTAGGAAGAATCAAACGCTTGAGAGGTGAATGGAATTTCTGATGTTCTATAAGTTGTATATGTTTGCATGGCATTGATAGAGCTAGCGATTATGACGTGTGGTATATTATTGTGACGTTCATTTCTATCGGTGTTATTTGTATTACTGTGACGTGTGGTATATTTTTCCCTTAATTTATACACTCCTGAATATTTCTTACCTATGTGCATGAATGGATTAATTCAAAATTTATATACCAAATGTATGTTGAAATGGTTCTAATGGACCAAAATTACGAAATTAAAAAAAGTTACCTAGGTGGTTTTCACGACTGCTGAAATACGAGCTCCTTGGGAGTCATCCCACACTATCTTATGAACATTTCACATTTGGTTCTCTGCTTTAAGTATAACAACTTTTTGGGCCTGCGTTATATGTTTTTTTTTTGTTCAAAATTATTTGAACTTTTTATTTTCTTTCTTAAGAGAGTTTAGGTATTCTATGGTTTCAATGGGATCTATGCCTGATCATATTAGATGCTGATAATTGAAACACTAGGTTTACAAGTTCAGAAACTTAAATAGCCATTTCTTCACGAAAAATGTGATTGAATATTTTGGTAAATGGGTTACAAACTTGGTTTCATTTCCGGACATTGATTTATTGAATAATGTACACTAAATATCAATCAGGTCATGCATTTGATTGTATTTGATGATGGCACGATGCAATACTAGAAATGCCGTTTTTCTTCACTAACATTCTTCCTTTTTCTCTTTGAAACTTTATTGTCTTGATATTATGTTGACTGGTAGACAATATACTGTTTTACGTGTTTTTTTTTTTTTCCTTTAGAGAAGTGTTTAGGGACCAAGCAATACACATTCTAAAATTGACACATATTGAACTTATCTACAATTAGTTCTCAGTTGTTGGTCTTGTGACTCTTGGGGAAATGATTGGGCCCTCTTGTTGTATTTATCAAAACACATGAAAATGGTACTGCCAAACAATAAATTGAAATGTTATGTCTATTTGTGCTCTGATTATGTTAATTCTTGCAGGTTCCATGAATTTCTAAAGCTAGAAAACGAGATTGGAAATATCACAAGACAGGAAGCTGTCAGTATGGTGGGTCTCTTTATATACTCTTCCAATCTTCATGATGAGACAGAATGATTTTATTTTATTTTAGAAGTTTGAATGCTTTAGTACCTGTAGGTTACTGTTATTCTAACCTTTCAAGAATTTAACTAATGACACTCTAATGATTGTTGGAAACGTAGGTTCCTCCCCTCTTCTTGGATGTGCATTCAGATCATTTTGTGCTTGATAGTAAGAAACTTCTAGTGCATAAAGTATTTTTTGTTGTTTTACCTGCCCCTTTTTTAATATTCGTTTAGTCTGGAATTCAAACTCAAGTGTTTCTGATTGTTTACTTTTCCCTTCTCTTTTCAGTGTGTGCTGCACCTGGTTCAAAAACATTCCAACTGCTTGAGATTATACACCAATCAAGTAAATCGGGATCACTGCCTGATGGAATGGTTTGTATAATTTTTATAACAAAACGTTACTTCTGTTTCTCTGCCCTTTATTCATTATTTCTATCATGTGGTGTTTAGCATCATTTTGAGTTTCTGGACTAAAGAGTTATTTAAATCTGACCTGTAATGATTGGGTGAGCTACACATGCAACATTTTTATTGTTTTATAATTTTATAATTAGGTTATAGCAAATGATGTCGATGTCCAAAGATGCAATCTTCTCATCCACCAAACAAAAAGAATGTGCACAGCCAATCTAATTGTTACAAATCATGAAGCACAACACTTCCCAGGATGCCGATTAAACAGACATTATGAGAAGATGGAGTTAGATCACAGTATTGGCCAACTATTATTTGATCGTGTTCTTTGTGATGTCCCATGCAGCGGAGATGGCACTCTTCGCAAGGCACCTGATATGTGGAGAAAATGGTAGTTTTTATTCCTTTCTCTGGGCTATAGCTCTACTTTCTTTTCTTGTCAATCACCAAATTATTTCTACTACTTATTTTACCTTTTTGCAGGAACACAGGGATGGGACAAGGCCTTCACAGCCTACAAGTTTTAATTGCTATGCGAGGTGCTTTTCAATTCTTGTCTGTAGTGAACAGTTTGGCGATTGCCATCATTAGTCTTGCGTTTTTGTTTCCGAATATGGTGTCATCATTCTCATTTTCCCTTTTCAGCTACAAAATTATTAATAACCAAGAGGGGTTTTCTCACATACATTGACCTTTCATCCAAGACAAATGCTTTATGCAATATATTATTTCACCAATCACTACATATCTTTGCTGAAGTTGGTACTCTGTCCTTGCCATGGATTTAGGATAGCCTCCCTTCACCCTGAAAAACTTGTTTACCGTTATAAAAAAAATCAATTGTAAGATCACTTAATTCTATGACAGGCTTGTTAGAGTTTTGTTAACTAGCAGATGGTTATAGATTGAACTCAACTAGACTTACCTAGCATGGGCAACTGCCAACTAGTTTGGGTTACAGAATGTTCATGCTGAGTTAAACTACACCACGCATTTAAAAAAAAATGACCAGTATCATTGAGTGAAAATTTTGTGCTTATAGGTTAAGTTTACTTTTTAAATGATTGTCAGGTGCTTAATCTTAGGAAGTGAACACACATTATGTTGGGCCTTAGGGACAAGACCAGTAATTTCTCAGGAGAAACGTGACACTGTTGAACTCAAGAATTTAGAAACACAAAATAGTGTTTGTATTCCAGAGAAAATCTGGTTTTGACGACCAGATTTCGTCGCACTCAGCAAGGTTTTCCCTTTAGGGAAGTATTCTCCTTCAATACACAGCAAATAACAAAACTACACTGAATATAATCCAGCTTCATGAGTGGAACACAAACAAAAAATAATAACTGCCAAACCCAAATGCAGATAACTACCAAATAAACCACACAAATCACTGCCACATAAACCTCACATAACAGTTCAGCAATGAAATAACGATAATATATGCTGAAAGCAATTTCTTTTTTCTCCTGACACATACTTCAAAGTTCCAAAGGCTCACGTCTATCAATCTCTCTAACCCACTTTATTATTTATGAAATTTATTGGAAACAGTGAAATTGAGTGGTCCCTTAGTCCTTATTTCATGAGCCTCCCCCATGATTTTTGTAATTTCTAATTTATTTCAACCAATAACGTGTTAGAAAAAGTGCGCTACCAACACTCGTCATTTCTACACGTGTTATGTGTCTTCTGAAGATGAAAGACATTTTTACAGCAAGCAGTAATTTCATATTGTCACTTTAAACTGACTTTCTCTTTTTGCTCATTCTAAAACTTTTAAAGACAAATTACTAGGGTGAGAACCTTCTCTTAATTGCCTTAGCTGAATAGAAATGAACTAGGGTTTGTGATATACTGATGTTTATTTGATGATTTTGGCAATCTCAACAGAATATTCATTTTCTCAGGTATATCTTTACTCAAAATTGGTGGAAGAATGGTTTATTCAACCTGCTCAATGAATCCTATTGAGAATGAAGCTGTGGTTGCTGAGGTAGTCTAACTTTTCTATACTTAGATAATTTGTGCTAGTTCTTATGTTTACTCATAAAAGTACTTTGATATATTAAGATCAGCAAATTGACTTATATACTTGCTTTCAGAAAAATGACTTGAATATAGACTTGCAATTTTTTCCCAAACAGCGCAACGCTCAAACAGTTCTTTTCTACCTTTTCTTTTTTCTTGTCCTCTCTACATCAGAAGCATCCCATTCCTCGTTGACTAACATGGTTGTTTTCATTATAATGTTTCTATTCAGTTTTCTTCCCCTTTCACTTCTTGACCACTCAACATGAATGATTTTTCTCCTTTGTTACTCGATTTATTTCTCTGCCTCTCATTTTTTTCTGTGCAAAAATGTCTTCGGTGGAGAAAATTTAACTATGGCAAATCAAAGAATCTATTATGAAAAGAGAACAAAATTACAAAGATTCTCTAAGATTCTAGTTTTTCTATGAAATTACAATCTATCTACATGTTTGGTCCTCTCATGAAAGAGGATTAGAGGCAATGTGTAATGTTGCCTGCTTGTCACGTATGCATTTGGGAACTTTCTTCAAATTTAAGTTCTTTGAGGAGTTGTTTTAGCCATATGAGCTCACAAGCGACTAATGCCATTGAAAAGATTAAGGGTTGAGTCAAGATTGCGAAAATTGAAAAGAGAAATGGCTAGTTAATAATGCAAACATGCTTTCCTTTTTTAAGTTCATAGTTGTAAGCCGTGTTGAGCCATGGTCTCTTTGAAAATTAAAGAAAAAACATGTCAAACACGTAATTGGGCACTCCCATGGTTTGTGTGGGTACCTGTAACTTGCAGTCAAGATTCAAAGACTAATATTAACATTATTCGTGGTGACTTAACTTGTACTTTTCCAAAATACATATTTTTTTGAGCTTTTCTGAAACCTATTCTTTCTAGTTTCTAGCTATGTAGAAAAGGTACTGAACTTTTTTGGACATTTTTTTTTTCCAGAAAAAGCATTTTTTTATTTTAAAAAAAGATGAATGTGAATATAAAATGAATTTTTTTTATATTTCAACCTGTTTTGTCATGTTGCAGGTTTTGCGAAGGTGTGGAGGTTCTGTTAAACTTCTTGATGTCTCTAGTGAGCTTCCACAACTTATTCGTCGGCCTGGTCTCAAGAGATGGAAGGTTTGTTTGCTGTGACCAACTTACCATTTATTTAATTTTATAGAGTTGGAGTTTCGGAGAAAATATATGTAATTTTAAGAAAGAATTTTGTTCCGTATCTATACATGCCAAAGTTTTAGTGCGTGTCCCATCTTTTGTGGATTCTCTTGGAGACAATGCCCTCTTATATTATGTGAGTTGTCAATATGAAGGATAGTTAGCTTTCTTATTTTCCTCTGTTCCAACGTAGCTGTGGGTAAAAAAAACTTGGTTTGGCCGAGGAGCTGTGTCTCTTCTAATACCAATCCAGGACTGCCATGCTGAAATTGTTTGCTTCATCAGTTATAGATGTTATTACTTGCTATTTGGATTTTGATGGTTTTGAAATGCTGTTCTACTGATTTGTTTATGTTTGGAATGTGACTGATAGTGAATTCTTTCTAATAAAATTTCTTCTATTTTATGTTGATCTGTTGGATGTTCTGTCATGTTATGCCCCCAATCATGCCTCTGGTATAAAATCAAGTTTTATACTTTCAAAACGGAAAGTTTGAAGTTTATCCTACTTGAACATGTATTCTAAATAGATGCTGTTGGCTCTGCTTGTGATTCAAATATGGAAGGGGTTAACTTTGTTTTGTAGCTGCATGCGAAGTTTTTTTTTTTTTAAAATGTGTTTGATTTGGAGATGCAGGTATATGACAAGAGCTCCTGGTTTGTCTCGTATAATGATGTTCCTAAGTTTCGTAGAAGTGTAATTCTTTCCAGTATGTTTCCTTCTGGTAGAGGTCATCATGATGCTGATAGTAGTTGTAACGATAACGTGGAGGATGTTACTAATGGTACTAATGAAAATGCCGGAGATGGTGTTCAACCAGTACAGAATCCTGTGATGTCTGAATCTGTTGAGGAAGTTTCTGATTTCCCTCTAGAGCATTGTATGAGGATAGTGCCTCATGATCAGAATACCGGAGCCTTCTTCATTGCTGTTCTGCAAAAAGTTTCTCCTTTGCCTGGTAGAATTTCTTATTATGCCTACATTTGTTTCACTCTCTCTCTGACTCTTTTATAAGTGTCCATTTCTAATGATTCCAAGTTTCCCTTTCTTGTCTACGTTCACTTTGTCACAGACCTTACTTTGCTTGCCAGAATAGGTTTTTAATGTTTTCTTTCTTTCTTTCAGTAATTCCAGAAAAAACAAAAATAAAAATTGATGATCAATGCGTAGAACCAGCAAACCAGAGTCTTAATGATGCACAAGTACAACAGATCACTTCACCTGAAAATGCACGTGAAGAAGACTTGAAAGCAGTTTCAGAGGAAAATGCAGATGACAATGAACCCAATACCGAAGATATGGAAGATGATCCTGTTACATGTGAAGAACACAATACCCAGGAAACTCTAGTGCCTGATAATGTACAAAATACGATGAAGAGGGTTCCAGGCAAGAGAAAGCTACAAATTCAGGGGAAATGGAGGGGTGTTGACCCTGTTGTCTTTTTCAAAGATGAAACAATAATTAATAGTATAAGGGATTTTTATGGAATTGATGAGCGTTTTCCATTCAACGGTCACCTTGTTACAAGAAATAGTGATACAAATCATGTGAAAAGAATTTATTATATCTCCAAGTCAGTCAAGGATGTTCTTGAGTTGAACTTCAAAGTTGGGCAGCAACTTAAAATAACCTCAATTGGCCTGAAGATGTTTGTAAGTATATTTTGTTCAGAATTGAAAAATATTGTTTTTTCTTCGTACTATTATTTTATGTGATTGATTTATTTATCCTCCATGCATACTAATTGTATGAATAATTCATGTTGATGTAAATAATTTCTTACTTAAAAGCTATCCAAAAACATAGGTAAGTAGATAATCTTTCAGTAATAGGAAATCAATCTAGTCATGGGAGAAAAATTTAGTCAAAATTTAATTGGTAAAAGTAAATTGTATAATTTTTTTTTGACATTTTGATGATAGAAGAGGGAATAAGGCTTAGTACCTACGCATTTTTATTGTTGTTTTGTTGACTCGGTTTCTGAGTTCATATTGATGTTGATTTTTATTGATATGAATTAGAGTCATATGCTCATTTAATTTTGATATATGATGCTAAGGATTGATTTTGTTATAATAACTAAATAATGCATGTAGAACTGTTTTACAAACCCAAATTCTTCCTAGATCATTCTTGAATGTCTCAAGTGGACTGTATTGACACAATAAATGGTCAGTCCTAAATTATGTGATAAATGAGCTTTGATCAATTCTTATGACCCAGTGTAATATACTTTGATCTTACAGGAAAGACAAACAGCACGAGAAGGTAGCTCTGCACCATGTGCTTTCCGGATATCGTCTGAAGGATTGCCCCTTATTCTCCCATACATAACCAAACAGATTCTGCATGCATCTCCCGCAGACTTCAAGCATCTTCTGCAGAACAAAGAAGTAAAATTTGAAGATTTTACTGATGCCAAGTTCGGTGAAAAGGCAGCAAACCTATTGCCCGGCTGTTGTGTGGTAATTCTGGCTATAGGTATGTATCACCACGCCATAGAGAATTTAATTCCCGTTGGAACATATTTGTTTATATGGCTATTTTCTGCAGGAAACACAGTTGCTGTAGAGTCTCCCCGAGTGGATGAGTCAACGATAGCCATTGGATGCTGGAAGGGTAGAGCGAGATTGTCTGTGATGGTTACTGCAATGGACTGCCAAGAACTACTTGAAAGGCTTTTAATACGTTTTGACAACGGAAATGGTTCCTCTGGGCATGTCGACAAATCCTCTAGTAATGAGGAAGAAATACGACCTGTGCAAGAGTGAAGCAGTAAAAATGATGACAATGATGGTGGTAAAGCTACCAGGTTAAAGGTCACTATTTAACAGATATTCTTTACTCTGTTGTAACCAATATTGATGTTATTTATCATTTACAGAAATGGTGATTTGTTCTTAAGCTATGAAACTTTAGTGAATTATTTTCAAAGATAGACGTTGGCCCATATTTGTGTCAATAGTATTATTCTTTAGTTTTGGTTTCATAAACTGTTTCTTGGAACTCTGTTGCTATATGGAGGCCATGTGATGTTAAAATTTTGAATGTTATTCCCTGGGCGATCATGTTACTGGTCAATTTTGGACGAACTCTGACGCGCACTTTATTATTAAAGGTCATAAAATCCAAAATTATTTTTTTCCGTAAATATTTATAGAAGAAAATAAAATGTTTTTCCATAAGCAAACATAATTTATGTAGTTTGACATAACTTATTTAGTTTGTAAAAGTTCTTTTAAGTTCATTTCTTCAAAAATTGGTTTGTAATTTATATAAAAATATTTATTTTAATCATGACGTTTATTTTATTTGTAGTTTTGGAGAGCACATTTAAATAAACGCACCATATTTAAGTATGATCGTAGTTTGTGTTTTTTAGATTTGAAAATGCTTTGAATGTCAGTTGGCGTAGTTAAAAATGATAGTTATCAGATCGGCCAATTTGAATGATCTTATCTTAAACTTAAATGGCAATCAGATTGTTCCATATACCCAGTGAAAATCGGTACGTAAATTCTGATGTAGAAAATTGAACCTTTTTTTTTCTAGATTTTTAAATTGTAGTATTATGTACATTTAAGATAAATAAATCATATTTTATAAGGGATTCAAAATGGGTTTAAATTCTTTTATCAAATATTAATTTTATTCTTCTAGTCATTTATAATTTATGTCGTGACTTTTTTATAATTCTAAACAGTATTAATTTGTTGATTTTTCAGATGATTTATTATTATTATTATTATTATTATTATTATTATTATTATTATTATTATTATTATTATTATTATTAATGCACATGGTTATATTTTAGATTGTGTGCTTTGAGTGTTATATTTTAAAATGATATTTTATTCTATTTCTAGTGGTGTAAAATTATGATATTATATTAAATTAAAATTGCTTTATGTATTATTTAATTATCTTATTTTATTTTATTCGTGAGTTTGATCATAATTAAATTATTAAACCTAATACTAGTGCTTTAGTTGGTTTAATCAGGGTCTCATTTGAAAAAAAAAAAGTTAAATTAATAGTACTATACTGCATTGTCTGCAACCCTTTTCTGTTTAACATACTATGCTGCTCCTAGTTGAAATAAGCTAGTATTGCGGTTGGCGGTTAAGTAGGTTCGGTAATTTAGTCTAAATTATTTAATTAACCCAATTAAATTTAACTGTGTGATTGGAATGAGATTATGTATTTTTTTCAGTAAATAAATCCAACTCAACCTAATCATAATTAGGTTAGACTAGGTTGGATAATCGGATTGAGTCGTTTAATTTATAAGACTACATATTTTTTTTGTAGTATGTGTAAACAGAATGAGTTTTTGTTTTAATCTTTTAAAAAAGAAGTTTGTTTTGATCCTCAAAAATTAACTTTTCTTTTTTAAATTATAAAATTTTAACATTTTGATCCAATATAAATTGTCGTATAATAGTATTGTTAAGTTCTAATAGTTATTTTATAGTCATTTTTAATTGATTTACTTGTAATTTTTATTCCAAATGAAATGTAAAATTTAAAATGATCTCTATTATTGAGATATACCAAATCTCTTATTATTTTGAAATATGTGACATTACACATTTAATTGCATGTCATGATATTAATAAATGACATAAATAACAAACTTAAAAAATAATAATTAAATTATTTGTATTTAGTGAACGGTCAAACATATTAATTCTAATTTAAATTAGATGACTAGATATTTTATTGTAATAACTGCATGTTTAGAAGCAATCTCCCTTCATATTTACTTGTACAAAATTCTTTCGAAATATCATTTTAAACAAGTCAATGTGTTTCAACTTCAATTCTTTGACAATTAATTTATCAAAATCTAAAATTGACAAACCCATTATCAGGACTTACATATCTTAAGATAGTTAATATTATGATTAGCACATCACTAAGCCAATATTTCGGTAGCTCTGTCTGAGTCATCTAACACGCTTGATAACGCTGGTTCTTGATTTATGAAGGAACCTTGTACGTAAGTTCACGATCGCTTTGCAGTGCTAACAAAAATGACCCCATTGGAGAAGTGTAGCCATGTCAAACTATAAACAAGAGTGATGACATTATCAAATGTGATAACGTTCCAAGTCCAACCAATTTACCTACAAAAATCACGTATATATTGAACCAAGCAATTGTTCAAAGAAAAAATAAACAGCAGTTTATATTTACCTCCATTTTAGTGGTTTACTCGGCAACCCAAACAAATTAAATTTAAATGTACAAAAAGCAATGAGCCAAACCTTTAAAATTTGGTAACAAGAAACGAAACAACCATCACATACACTAAATAGAAACCAATTATAAATGAACTCAAGATGCTTGGCAACACATATTCCTCTTAGCAGGAAGTTCCTGTGCAGGGCCTGGAACGATAATCTTCTGGCCAGACAAAGATGCGGAGTTCCCATTTCCCTGATTTTCATCAGCAGTTAGATTCTTCTTGTTGACAATGTTGTATATTTCTGTCAAGACAGTTACAAAGGCTGTTTCAACATTTGTTGCATCAAGTGCTGAGGTCTCTAGGAAAAACAACCCTTCTTTCTCAGCAAATTCTTTTGCATCCTCGGTGGGTACATCACGCTGGTTCTCAAGATCACATTTGTTTCCTATGAGAATGATGACTATGTTCTTGTCAGCATGGTTGCGCAGTTCTTCTAACCAGCGGGGTATGTGATCGAAGGTTTGGCGTTTAGTGATATCATAAACCAACATTGCCCCCACAGCACCCCTGTAGTATGCACTTGTAACTGCTCTGTAGCTGTATCATAAACCATTGATATATAAGGGAAAACTGAAATTTTATGTACTTGTAAGTCAATCAGTCGAATAACAGTAATAAATTACCAGAAGAAGCACTGAATAGGTATAATTTGCATGCAAGAAAATATATCTCTATTCTACACGGTTCATAACAGATAAAACATGAAAACATGTCCAAACTAATTATGTTGGTATGTGCAACTTAGAGTGTGAAAAAATTATGTAATACGATACCCAAAGCACCGTTCAAGTATGAAGCATTTCCATCGACTGTCCATGGATGGTCTGTCACAGTTGATGTTATTTTAAAAGCTCAATAAATGGAGAATATTGACATCTAGTTGACTAGTTGAGAATGGGAAATATAACGAGATTCTATTTCTCTGTCTTAACAAATGTAAGCAAACTTATTCCTCTAAACTCTGTAAAACATGATATCGTATTACATTAAACAACTTATACAATAATTCACTCACTACAATAACTTCATTCAGTTGGAATCACCTCCCATAATAATATCAAATGTGTTCCAAATTCAGAATTCATTTTCCTTTAGAAAAATTATTGTCATATAGTTTGAGAATATACAAAGCTATAAATCGAGCAAGAACAAAGTCAACATCTATGAAATAAACAATTAATCAAAAGGCATCAATATCAATTCCAGTGAAGTTGATCCATAAATTTATCAATAATAGCAGCGAAGATTGACCAAAATGAAGAAAGACAAAAGCAGCAACGAGAAATGCAGCCTTAAATCTAACGGGATTATATATAGCTTTGAGTTTTACACAATAACTACATCATTTACAAAATAAATGCTGCAAGACAACGGCATTGTGGCCCAAAGCTCGTTTCACAGGAGTTTCTAAGAAAAAAATAACTTTGCAAACTTCAAAAAAATAAAATAAAAAAATCACTCGGGTAATTAATAACATCCCCACGATTTCGGTAACCAATAGCACAGCCATAATTAAAATCATCAACACAAATAACTGATTCTAATTCACATCCAAGACTATAAAGTGGGTCCGCAATCATAACTCTAGCCACAAAATCAAGATTTTTCAGGTCTTTGCAATACACAACTTTTGACTGTATCAACGACACAGTCGTGAACACACGGCAGCGATGATTGTAACCATAAGTACAATCCCAATACCAAGATTCTCCGGACATAAGTTACACTAACATACCTACAACTCCAAACTACCGGTTTAACTGATACCGTTTCACACAAGTTGATATACATGCTCGATGATATTTTATATTTTAATATAATTACCTAAATTAAAAATGAAGAAACACTGTTCTCTTGATCATTAACGGAAATCACGGTGATGAGTGATTGCAAGTGTTCGTCCAACACAAAATTCACACGAATAAGCAATTTTCCTTGTTTCGTGGCAAATTCCAGAAACTAAACCTAGCACGTGTTGTTCGATACCGCGTGTTATTTGTTTTGCCGCTTCAGTCAGTGATGGATCACGAATCCAGAACGTGATCGCGATGATAAGCTTAGCTAGGAGAGGATCGGTGGCGGCGGCGATGCGATGAGGCGCGAAACGAGGCGGTGGCGCAGTTAACAGATAGAAAGCGAAGCTAAGAATGAAGAAAGCAGGGAAAATAAAAAGAGGTAGTTGGAAGAGAAGTTAGAGTACCGTTCTTGGCCCGCAGTGTCCCAGATCTGAGCCTTAACGGTCTTGTGATCGATGACCAAAGTGCGCGTCTGGAATTCAACACCGATGGTGGACTTGGAGTCCAAGCTGAACTCGTTCCTCGCGAACCTCGCTAGAATCTGCGACTTCCCCACCGCAGAGTCACCAATCAGCACCACCTTGAAGACGTAATCTATTCTCTGTTTCGCGTCCCCATAGCCTCCTCCTGCACCCGCACCCGCACCTGCCATTTTCTTTCTCACTGTTTCCTTCCCTTTCACCTTCAAACTCAGAACAAAACAAATTAAAGGTGACACTCTTTTTTGTTATTACCTTTTTTTTTATGAATCAAAGGGAAGTGTTGAGGGGTGGGACACGTGTCAGGTGGCACGTGCTGGAATGAGGTGGAAGCGAAGAGACGTGTTTCTCCACCAATGAGAAGTTAGTTGGTTTGGTTGCATTAAGAGTGTTTGAAGATGAGTGAAACGGTGGTTGTTGAAGACAGCTCTTTCGATTTTACTTTCCACCCATCCCAAATCCTTCTACGCGTTGCGGATTTCTCGCCTTTGTTATCTCAACCTTGTTTCTTCGACATAAATTAACTTTTAATGGTGTCTCAAGTAGACCTCAATGTAACAATATCCACACTTAATCAATTATAACTTCATTTTAATGTATCTTTTAAAAAATATTATCAGAATCAACATACCTATCACTAATGCAATCATTTTCGTCTATATGTCCTTTTCTTTCTAAATCAACCACGTAATATGAAGTGTTTGTTAGAATGGGAGACACTAAAGAGCAATTTAGGTTTATGATATAGTATTTTTTATTGGTTTCTTGATTTATATATGAATAAAAGACTCTAGTATTATTTTAGTAATAGATTTAGAATAATAAAAAAAATGAAAGCTTGTAAATGGATGTTAGAATGTTTTTATTTTATTTCTAATATTGTCATGTTTCTAAATTTGTATTTATTACAGTAAAATAATGTTCTAATTTGAAATTTATGTCAAAATAATGTTTTTAGGCGTTGGGAAGATTTGATTTCAAACGATAATTTTTTTGATTTGATAAGTGTTCTTACAGTGCCTTGAAGACAGAAATAATAATTGTTCTTACGGAGTCTTAAGGCTGAGAACAACACTTCAATGTGTCAACGATCGGACTCCTTCGTTGATTTGTGGAACAATGGGGGAGGTACCTACAAACGGTATTCCGATGCTCAAGTCAATATTCGGTCTGTGTAATTTGGGGTTGATTAGAACGTATCTTTAATTTTGCTCGTTGTTCACTATTTAGACGTATAGCTTATTCTACCAGAGATATTATAGTTGCTCTATGTATAGCCTCTTCTACCATAGATGTGATTATTGCTTTACATTCTGTGTCACGAAGAAGGTGTAAGGTTCACTCAATCTTATTTCTGTCAAATGGTGGATGCGCCGTTTATTGAGATTTGTTTATTTGTCAGATGTTAGGTGTTTGTTCCCTATATACTCGAGATGGGAGATTGGTTCGTTAGAGGTAGTTGGATACTTGTCGGCCTGTGTGTTTTCTGTAGTAGGCGACTCATGGGTGTGGCCGACAACTTATTATCAACAATTGATGGTGGGCGTCAAGTTTTCGGATGGTCATATGGTACACAAGCCTCCCAAGCTTAAGTAGTGGTTAAACTACAAAGAGCTTCATGAATGGTCGTTGGCCACCATGTTCTATAATAGCCATATAGTACACTTGCCTCACAAGCTTAAATAGTTGTTAAACTATTAAGAGCTTTATGAGTGAATGTTGTCATACTCCCTGAATGTTATCGGTCATGCTTCATGGTGACCATGTAGTACAATACAATAAGCATCGTCAATCTTACTTGAGTTTTATTTATTTTTATTTTTTAAATGAAAGGTTAAAAGAGAAATGTTATCAATGTAGAGTTAACTTTTTATAAACTTATTTGGATTGTTGAAATTCCAAGTAAGATTATAAAGGAATTGTTAGTTAAAGCAGATTTCAATCTAGCTAAGAAAAATTAATATTGCATCTCAAAAGTGTAATGATTACTTTTATATGTAAAATATGTTGATGTAATAAAATATGTGAGATTTGAAGATATGTGAATTACATAAATTCTTCAATGGAATAGTTGTTTTGAGTTGGTACTATGGTTGTTGTATATATGATAATATCTTTTAAATGTTGAAAACCTTTTGAGAAATTATGTGTTATAGTTATTTAGTGTGGTTCTCAAAGTTAAATATACATCAATTAACATATTGTTGTTCAAATGAGATTCAAGTGGTGTGCAATCATTATAATAATTATACTCCTTGTTATACACCATTCAAATGATGTGAGATTGCTCAAGTGATGAAATATATAACTGAAACAAAAGTTGATTACTGGAACGAGAAAAAAAATAAGATAATTTTCTCTCCTGTGTAGGTCATTGGAGCAATATAACTTATTTTTCAAGCTTTGTTTTGAATGTTTAATTATGATAGAGACAATGTACACTTGTCCTAAACATATGCTAGTGTGTGATGTTTATCTTGAATGCTTAAATATAAGTTAGACACTTGATAAAAATAATTATAGAACTTGTTAAAATATTTTCAATAATTATTATGACTCAATTGTTGATAAGAATGTTCAAGCAATAAAAACTCAAGGAACGAAATGATTGTTTCAGTGAGAAGAGTCTAAATGACAATTGTTTTTTAATTGCATTCTGCTTTTAAATAATAAAAGCAATGTTCTTAATATTTTATTTATAATAAAAATCTCACTCAAAGGAAAAAAAATCGTATAAACAATTACGTAGACGTTATGATTAATGTTTTTATACATATATTTATTATTACATAAAATAATATGATATATAAAAAGTATGATCGTTATATAAAAAGGTATATAATTAAGTATAAACAAATTACATGAGGTGACACTTTTAATTTTGTTCATATAAAAACAAACACATGTTTAAATTTATCTTCAAAGTAGTTAACGTAATTAAATATTAACTTTCTTTTAGATTTTTCTATTCATAAATAATTATTTTTATAAACAAAAAATCACAAGAAAGGAATTAAGGTTTAAATTTATTTTTATAAAAAATAAGTAAACTTCTATTTGAAAAGTATTTCTGAAACAAACAAATAAATAAGGAAAATGAAACAAGAAGGGAACACGAGATACTCATTTTTATACAATAATATTAAAGGAAAATGAAACAAGAAGGGAACACGAGATACTCATTTTTATACAATAATATTAGATCTAGTCCTTTATAAATAAAAAAAAGTTTATTTATAATACGAAATAATATAAGTATATTTTAATTATTTCTAAAAATAATATCTCATATATTCTATTGCACAGATTTCTTTAGGCTCGTGTATATCTCTCCCCAATTCTAATATAATGTTAAACTATAAGTCGTTGACCAGCTGAAATGTTTGTACATTCCAATTAAATTTTAATTATTAAAATTCAAGAGTATGAGGTTTTTAATATATATATATATATATATATATATATATATATATATTAAAAACCTCATACTCTTGAATTTTAATAATTAAAATTTAATTGGAATGTATATATATATAAACCCATCCATATATAAAAATACATTCATGTCATGATATTTTATAGTTGGTATCATTAGTTTTCTTATTGCATTTCTTTTGCTACTCAAAACTTAAATTATAACTTATTCAAGACGAACGAACATATATTTCTCCAATTAAGTAATTACTATTCAAATATTTAGTTTATCTAATGAGTAGATAAAATTATCATCAATATTATCATTTACAAATAAAATTACATGTAATTTTATTCAATATTTTCTAACTTACAAAGAAAATGGATAGGACTGGTTCACATTCACCTGATAAAATCATAAATAGTTAATTAAATTACACAGTGATTTAGACTTTTAAAGGTCCGTCATTTGATTATTAGATAACTTTAATCATATATATATATATATATATATATATATATATATATATCACTTTATCATATATATTAGCTACATATTTAATGAAATAATACGTATATTTTAATAAAATAATAAAATCTAATTAAATTCTGTAAAAAAAATATGTAAGTAAAATCTGAAGTCTCTTAAAAGAATAATAAAAGACAGCGAGTCACTAAAACTTGATAAAGAATTAAGTAAAAACATTCCCACACATTTTTTGACTTTAAATTAAAAAAAAAAAAAAGAGAAAATAATATGATTACTAATGTGAAAATATTTTACGTTATATATATTATATCCATATTTTAGTAAAATTATGTAAAATAAATTTCGACAGTTTGATAATTATGATTTCACGTATTCCATCAATTTTAAAATAACTAATATAATATATATTGTTATTCGGATATATTTGTTTTTTTCATTTTGACTCATTCTTTGTTTTATCTTTCCGTAGCATTTTAATAATGGTGTTGTTTTTTCTGTAGCTCTTTTTATTTGTATTATTTCACTACTCTCCCATATGACTACCTTTAAGTCGTTGTGTTATTATTACAGTGAAGAACACCGCTTTTAAGTTTTGTTACAGGTAGTCGTTTATAATGAATTACTATGACTATCATTCTCCTCTTAAATCATTTAAGTAATTATAATATTTAATTAATTATTTTACTTTGTAATTTATATTTTGATATATTAGATAAGTATTAAGTATTAATTCAATTATAAATTTTATTATTTAGTTATTTTATTTAGATATTTGTTAGTAAGTTAAATTGGTTTTAATTAGTAGTCATTACTAGTTTAGTTTTAAATTAACATTTACATTTAAATGTAAACATTCTTAAATATAATTATTAATAAATTTTACTATTTACTATTTTAATTGAATATTTGAAAAATATTTGGTTAGAAAAATGTATTTAACTAGAAAGATATACTAGTTTATGATTTATTTAAACTAATTTTAATTTCAGGTTAAGAAACACATATAATACAAACAATCCTTTCAAAGCTTAAACCGATTTGTACACATAACATAGGTTCTTCTGTGCAATTAATGTTATATATACATTTCTACTAATATAGAAATGTCTGTGAGTTATTTTTTCTAATATATAAAATTGATTGTGATATTATGATACCATCTGATGTTATATTTATCATTTCCTATATTATTTAATATTTTAGATAGAAAGTTTTTCACTTTCTATATTGATAACATCTATATGAAATTTTTGATTGATGTTGAATGTAAAAAGTAGATGATAATTACTCTTTTAATAATGGACGAAAAAATAAAGAGGTGAGGGAATTAGAAAAGAGTCAAATCACTTGTGAGTTTTTCCTCTTTATAATTGTTATTCTTATCTAATTTTAAAAGTTATGTTAGTTGTTGATGATATATTTAGGTTTAAGATGTTTATAATATTGTTCAATTATTATGATTATTTAATTATATGTTAGTATATAAATTACATTAAGTTGATTAATTGTGTTTGTTCTAAATATTAAGTATGCAAACTATAAATATTACTTGGTATTATTAAACACAAATTATGGTCATGGATGAATTGTCATTATTCAACTCAAAATTTTTCATATATTAAATATGTGTTGGAACTAAAATGATGACATTCTTTAAACTTTAAATAAGAGAACCATATAAAAAGTAAATTTAAGAGAAATTACAGGCATTTAGGTGTTTTAGATTAATCTCGTTTTTACCTTTTTTGTATCTAATATTTTATTTTTAAGTTATCCAAAGTGTTTGGATATTTAATGAAATAAAAATGACTTTCTTTTATAAGAAAAAACTTTTATTTTTCTTCCTCTTATAAAATGAAGTTAACCAATTAAAAATTAATTAATTAATTATACGTTGTGTAGTATATATAATGGATAAACTACATTTATGTTTATTTGCAAGTATTAAGTATGCAAGCTATAAATATTAATTGACATTATTAAACACAGATCATGGTAATGTATGAGTTGTCATTATTCAACTCAGTTTTTCATACATGAAACATGTGTTAATATGTGTTGGAACTAAAGACGTTGACATTCTTTAAACCTTAAAAGAATATAATAATAGTAAGTAAGTGAAATAACATGAAATATCAATATTAAAAGAACATACGCTCATTTATGTGTTTTGGATTGATGTCCGTGTCTTTGCCTTTCTGTGTCTAATGTTCAATTTTTGAGTTATCCAAAGTGTTTGGAGATTTAATGAGATGAAAATGACTATTTTTATAAGAAAAAACTTTTACTTCTTTTACTTTCATAAAATAAAGTTAACCTAGTGAAAGTTAATTAATTATATATTTTGTGGTGTATATAATGGACAAACTACATTAAGCTGATTAATTGTATTTGTTCGCAAGTATTAAGTATGCAAAGTTATAAATATTGATTGATATTATTAAACACGGATCATGTCATGCATGAGTTGTCATTATTCAACTTAAAGTTTTTATATATGAAATATACTGTTAATATGTGTTGGAATTAAAGACTATGACCTTATTTAACCTTAGAGAAAGAGAATCATAGAAAGTGAATGAAATAACATAACAATGTTAAGATAACTTAAGGCATTTATGTATTTTGGATTGGATTGATGTTCAAGGTGTCTTTACTTTTTATGTGTCTACTATTTAATTTTTTAGTTATGCAAAGTGTTTGAAGATTTAATGAAATAAAAATAATTTTTTTTTATAGAAAAACTTTTACTTTTCTTCATCCTATAAAATAAGAGTTGCTGATTATAAAAGATATTTTTTTTATACAAATATCACATATATATTTGTTATGTTTTATTTTCAATAAAAAGTAACTCATTTGTAATGTAATAAGATAACATACTTTATATATCTTTATTCTATTAATTAATTAGATATTCTAAATATTTTATTCTTTACATACACAGTTTATCTATATGTAATTCGTAAAAAGATTATTTTAATTATGTAAAATTATCTTATAGTATATGTTTAGTGTGCTAGATAATTTCTTTTTTACATCTTTAATTTGAATCTTTAAAGATTTTCTTAAGATTTATCAATTATCAAATCAACCTCCCATAACAAACAAAATTTTCATAATATATTTTTTATTATATATATATAATATCATATATTTCATTATACTGTATATTTTGACTTAATTATATGGAAATAAATATTTATTATTGTAGTAAAAATACCCCATTTGAAACTCGGTCAGGGAATCGGGTAATTCCCCAAACCAAACACGTAGAGTGTATAATAATTATAAATAATAATCAACAAGAACCCTAGTTTTCATTGCAACAATTGTGTTGTTGGCAGGGAGTGTAGGGTAGATAAAAGGCTTTGTTGCTTTGGGTTTTGGAGAATCGGAAGATGGAGGAGGAAGAACACGAGGTGTACGGAGGAGAGATCCCCGACGAGGGTGAGATGGAAGGGGACGTTGACATGTCCGCTGCCGACGATGACGCCGCCGTCAAGGAGCTTGACGAGATGAAGCGCCGATTGAAGGAGATGGAAGAGGAAGCCGCAGCGCTTCGCGAGATGCAAGCTAAGGTCGAGAAGGAAATTGGCAGCGTTCAAGGTTTTTTTATCACATCTTTTCACTCTCCTTAGTTCAATTCATCAATTTTATCTTATCATCTTTTGATTAGTCAATCTTCATTTTCATTTCGAACTGATCCTCGAGTTTTCTCATCATTCTGTTATTGGATCTTCTTCAAGCCTTCTTGTCGGTTTGATCGCGCTTGAGAGTACCATTATCGTCATAGTTGTGCAATTCTTTTGTCGAATCTTAAACTCTTCTGTTATCAGACGGCGATTCTTGTGAGCTTTGTGCATAGCTAAACATCGTCAGCTTTAAACTAGTCCTTTATGATAAAACCTAAAACTTACTACAACTCGAACAAGAACCTCTTCAATCTCATGTCATTATTTTTCATAAAACCTAAAACTCACCAGGTCTTGAGAGTAAATTTGATGTATTGATAAAACCTAAAAACACCGGAGCATGAATAAAATAGCAGTTATGCCGCCATGTGCTACCACTATTGTGTTTTGTGAGGTTGTCCCGCACTTCACTTTTTGCCACTGATAACTATGATTAATTCTTAGTTTCTAATCAATGTAATTTTATTTGAATTATTCTTATTTGTATACTTCCTTGACTATGGTTAAAATTTTGGTAAAACACACAATGACTTTTGCTGAACTATATTTTGTGAAATCTATTGGTTTTACCAAATCGTGTGACTACTATCTAAAGAGAGTTCCCATCACATTATTTTAAACTTCAAGACTACCTTTTGCAGATCCTGCTAATGCAGCTGCTTCTCAGGCAAACAAGGAGGAGGCAGATTCTCGGTCTGTTTTTGTTGGCAATGTATGAATTACATCCTATCCTTTTTTTTTTATGTTTTTTTATTATTATCACTAGTTTTTCAATTTGAATCATGATTTCCCTTCTTTGCCTTATTTATGTGTAAGTTTGCATCCGACCACTCTTTTTAGTTGGATACAAAATCGTTGTCTTTTTCCTAATCAACTTAAATGACGGGACCTGATTTGGTTAATACGAACTATATTGAGTACATATTTATTAGTCCTATTTAGCTCAACTTGAGTAAGTTGAAACAGTCCGATTGGATTGATTTATTTGAACCTAAAACAAAAAACTGATCTACCAAATAGTTAGGTCCATCCTTTGAACTGATAGCTTACATATTGGCTTAAACCACCTAACCAATCGGTCAGATAAACTGTAAGAACCATTTACATTTTACTTATAACTGGTCTATGATCTTTATGTATTGCTGCAAAAGAATATTAGTTTATTTGGACACACATAGAGACATGGTGTTTGAGTGGTTTAATTTCCCCATCTTGTTTTATGAATCTTCTACTGTTAAAAATATCTTAATCCTATGTTATTTGGTGCAGTATAATATTCAATACACTCTTGATAGGTTCTGTAATCAAGTTGCACAATTGTGAAACATTTTACGTAATTGGGAGATTGTAATTTGCAATAACTTAACTTTCAGTTTGTTATTTATTCACTTATCATTCCAAACTTGATTATACATGTTCCACTTTAATTCTAAAAATATTTATTTTAATCAAATCAATTAAGACAACTTGGCACACCATGGCAGTGGTTATAATATCTTAATTTTGATTGAATAATTTATCTTGGTTATACGACTTAACTTGTTTAGATTGGTTAAGTAGTCTGTCCTAAAATGCTGTTTTTACTTATTGGCATTAATCACCTACATATATCCTTTTATTGTACATCTTGGTATTCCTTATGTAATTTTCTTCTATAAATAAGAAGGATCAGCTAGGACATAACACATCTTTTAAGCTATTTTTTTTATCATATTTTGAGTCTCAAGTAATTTGTACTAAAGTACATAGCGGTCATCTAAATAAATAATTTGATATTTTTAATATCAAGTTTAAACTTTCCAATTTTAGACATGGATGTGGTACACTAGGTATTACTCGTATGAATGTTATGCCAATGTGAAATTGTGGAGATGATTATACTTGGCAATGGCATTATGTTTCAGTTTCTTTGTGCCCAAGAGTCCTGCTCTATTGTGTACGATGCATAGCAATTATACGTGGATTACATATTTGATATTTCATGCAATCTAGCATTGAATAGTATTATCATCCATGGCTGTTTAAGTTGGATAGATATTTCATCTTGGTGCTTTTTTCCATAGACCAGTGATAGGGCTCATAAATTTGGATCAAGCTGTCTTGCTGATCCTTGGTATTTGTATGTGATATATGGAAAAGTAGTTAAAAACATGCAAGAGACCTTAGTAGTTGGAGTCTGTGGTCCAAATCCACTAGAAAATAGAGATAAACCTATTAAATATGAAATTTGAGTTTCATTGAGTAGTTTCTCCTGAAACATTCTTTTTATTTTCTAATCTTAATGTTTTGTTGGAAATTAGCAGTGATCTATGAAAGATTTCATATAAAGTATTCAGCAAACCTTCACTTCATGTAGTTATTTTCATTGGATTGCCCTTTTTGATTGAAATTTGATAATTCTAAAATTTGAAACTTCATGCCTTTGTTTATCACTAGGGATAACATACATGTCCTGACTCAGGCTATCTATTAATTTGGCCTGGATTTGAAGCATTCTGTATTTCTTTTAGTTCTTTCAATAGAAACTTTTGTTGAATTGGTATTGAACTGAATTCTAGATGTTTCTTTCTTTTGTATTGCATTCTTTTATTATTGATATATTTGAAAATGCATATTCTTTTTGTTTTGGAGTGAATACTGTTAATATTTTCGGAGACAGGGTTTGACTTTTGTCTGACTATGATCGCAGGCTCATGCTTATTACTCAGGTTCTATAATTAGCGCTGGGATGCTTGCATTGTATTTTGTGTGTGGGACAATATGATTGGTGTCTCTTAGGGTTGTACTAGAGGGGAAAAAAAAGTATATTATGCTTATGAAATTTAATAAGATACATGAAGCAAAACAAAGTCAAAAGATTGAGGAGGAAAAAACTAAGTTTCTGAAAAGAAAAAAGGGAAAAAAATGAAAAAACATTATACAGAAAGAAAAATAGATCAAGTTGAGAAAAAAGGAGAAAGAAATGAGTAAATAGAAGAGGAAAAAAATATGTTGAGGAAACTATTAGTGGCATTTCATGAATGGATGAAACTGGTACAGCTGGAGTAGAATGTGTTAAAGATGCATCAACTTCACTCCTGGAGGAGACAGCTTGTGGTTCTTTTGGAAGAACATTCTGTAAGTGCTGGGCATGAAATCCTAGTCTTAGAGCCCTATTGTTGTTTGCAGTGAGGTGTATGGTGCCTTTGTTGTGTTCCATTTGGTCAGCATGCCCATTGGCATGCAGCTGCTACTTACCTGCTGTCCTTTTATCTCATAATTGTTTTCATCTCTGTAAAATTAGACTAACTGGTATTCTTGGTCTTTTCTTTCTCATTTCAAGCGTTTTCACAAATCATTGAGTTTCAAGTGAATGATTATTTTGCATTCTTTTATCCCTTTATCCCTCTTCTCTACCATCTTGCAAAAGTCTAATAGTGAAATTTTTACAGTTAGAATTATGACCAATATGTTTAGGCTTTGCTTGTTGCATCCTTTACTGGTGATGCATTACTTCCTTGCCCATTCTTGGGAGTAACTTGTATACCAGAAAAAGGTTGGTGCTATTGTAAATGGCTATAAGGAGGCTGAAACCAAGGCGTAGAAGGAAAGGGTTTTATCTTAAGTTTGAGAAGAGCCTGTAAAATGACTATGGACAAAAATTAAAATTACTTGAATAGGGTGCGTAGCTTGGTAAGGTTGTGTTTTGGACGTCCTGTTGATAGGAATAGGTGTTTAATGGAGTTATAAATGTTGAAATTCTTCTGATGTTTGAGGAGTTGGGAATATGCTTATCTCTGCATGTTGTAGTTATAATTTATAAATAATAATTGATCAGTAATTGTTTTGAGATCTAAGAGGGGGTGGCCGATTAGATTGAGAGGTTTATGAAGTAAGAACTGGGGAATTCTTCTGTTGTTTGAGGAGTTGTAAAAACATACTTGTGGTGATGAGTTGCACTAATGTTTGTCTCAGAGGGCGATCTGTCTGCCATCCTTTTGAAGAGGTCTATTAGAGACAAAAGTAGTAATGTAAAGATTTCAATAGAAAAGGTAATAATGCGGAGATAGAATTGAAGGATAATAGAGATTATTCTCCAGAGTTTCTCAAATGAATTGTGGTTTGTAGTTTATGCAATTCCAAGTTAAATAGATCATAGTTAAGTTATGAACTTTTATATTTTTTCATTTTTAAGTGTTGTAACTGAAGATTGTGTAATATTATAATTTTTTACTGGAACAATGTTATCATATATATGATGTAATGATGTAAATCTGGAATCTAGTTTCTTTTTTTATGATACTGAGTCTAGTGTAAGCCCCTTTTTGATTAACATGATATTACCGGCATCAAAATCCCTTGAAATTGATTTGTGTTGTGCAGGTTGATTATGCATGCACACCAGAAGAAGTGCAGCAACACTTTCAATCCTGTGGTACTGTGAACAGGGTCACTATCCTGACAGACAAGTTTGGCCAGCCTAAAGGTTTTGCTTATGTGGAATTTGTTGAAGTTGAAGCGGTTCAAGAGGCTCTCCTCTTGAATGAATCTGAACTGCATGGCCGGCAACTGAAGGTACGCTGTGTCCATTGAACTAGGTTACTATTCCTTAAATCAGTCAAGATATCATTAATTTGATTTAGTAGTATTTAATCATTTAGATACTTGTATTTATAGGTTTTGCCTAAGAGGACCAATGTCCCTGGAATGAAACAACATCGTCCCAGACGGTTTAATCCTTACATGGCATATGGCTTCAGGAGGCCATATACTCCTCCTTACTTTTACTCCCCTTATGGATATGGGTATGTTGCACCCCTCATCTCGATTTGCATATGGTGTGAGCTCTGTAATTTTAATTTTTTTTATTTCATTTTCATCAAATATCCTGCAGGAAGGTTCCTAGGTTTAGAAGGCCAAATCGTTACATGCCGTACTACTAGAAGTTTCATTCGGAACGAGTTAAAATATGAAGATGGTGCATCCTGGAGCAATAATTTTTTTATTTTGGCATTGACACTGTCTTCATTCAGTATTATCCACTCTGCGATGGATTGTCCATTTGTCTTAGTCTTAGGATGCTTGAACTTTTACTTTTCTTGCGTAGTTATTGAAGATGGCTTACAATTGCCATTGAATATTATGTTATGTTAGTGACTTTTCTTTCGGTCTTTATAGTTTATACTAACCAAAGATGTACCCTTTGGTAAACTTACCTGTCGTCCTCTTTCCGGTCGCACCGAAATTGGATCAAATCACTAATTTAAATTTATATCATCGTATTATAATTCTATTGTGAATGGCGTTTTACTGGAGCATTTTGGTTTACGATTTATGACCTATAGGTCATTGACAATTTCTATATCTTCCCCCTTTTATAATGGTGATGTTCATATAACTCGTTTATAAAATTCAACGATAGTTGTATTTAATCAGTATAATAAAATCGATTGAAAAAACTAACCATTTCATTTTTTAAGTTAAATTTTGGTTATTTATTTATTTTTGAAATAGTTTGATAACCAATATAATCAGCTATCTATCTGGTATAGGCACTTAGAAAGCCCTTCGTTTTTTGTTTTCCTTCTTAGAATTGTAATATCAAAGGTTTGTGAACCCTAGATCCATAATTTCTTACCTTTGTGTAGATTGTTTCTGGTTTGAACCGCTTTCTGGTTATCAGTTCGTGTTTATCCAATGGAGGCAGAGAAAACCTGTTTAAACTGTTGAAGTTACGGTTCATTGCAGCTTCTGTTGACTGTCGTCATGGCCTATTAAGCATAACGACAGGAAATGAATTGTTTCCATTTGGGTGAGACTGCGAAGAAAGGCAGGTCCGGGCTTCTCATTTCAGTCCTTTCTAATTTCTATACCGAAGTTTATTTGACAACATGTAACTTCTTTGAGTTGACTTCGGGTTAAAAAAAAGCACGTCAAACCTTTTGAGCTTAAGTTTTAGTGTCATGTTTAACTATAATAATTCTATAACTGCTTATTCTAATCCATGCATGAGGATGTTTATGGCTTATAAATACTTATGTATAAAACCTAAATAGTTAAAAACATTAAATGGGTTATTTTCAATTTATCTTAGATTTAATTTATGTTAAAGTCATGAATATGTCTAGAATCTAATTATTAAAGAAGAAAAAACGAAACTATCATTTAGTTAGTAGTGTTAGTTTGAAATTTAACAGTAAACCACTTCTAAATTTTCTTAGTATCCTGCTAATTTTTCTATTTGCTACTATTAAGTAAAGAAAATATTGAACGTTTTTTGACATGACATACTATTTATGTTCTCATTTAATTCCTCTTTATAAAATTATAAAAAATCATTTAAAATTATGAAAAGCCATTAAGGATAATATTTCAATAAGCAAAATGATAGGTCACACAGTAATCTTAGATTTTCCAAATGGTCAAAAAATGATGAAATAAAATCCTAGTTCAGGTACTGAGTGAGGAGCGGTGATATGGGGGATGCTGCATATACCTCGAAGCTATCGTCACCAAAGCTCTTAAACCCACCAGGATATGAAATTTATACTCATATGACCATACTCCAATCAATGTTGCTTCTTCTGCTCCATTCACACTAACTCAATTTGCAACTTCTAACAAACAATGCTACTCACGTGTCATCACCACCCTTTCTTACATTCTCCTTCCGCACTCTGCGCAACCACCTCTAACAGAAACTACAACCTCTCACTCTCTCTCTCCATCATAACCTGGCGCCCCCTCCACCTCACCACTCCAAACCTTAATCTCACCTTTCACCGCTTCAATTCTCTCACAGTTCGTGCCGACTCTTTTCCCCTCCGATCCCAACATGTCACCGCCGATTCCAATTTTGACTCTCTCCTTTCGTTCCTCGAGTTCTCCTGCCTCCTCTCTTCCGCCGTCGCCTCCTCCGCCGCCACCGTGGTCGCGGCATCCAAGAACGAGCTACTGGCCGGGATCGGCACGCGAGCCGCTCCGTTTGGCCTCGCCATGCTTGTGATCGGGGTTTTGGTCGGCGTTTGGATTCGGAGGCGGCAGTGGAGGCGCGTGTGTGTGGAGAACGGGAAGGGTGGGTTGGAGGTTAACTTTCTCCAGAGGATTGAGAAATTGGAGGAGGATTTGAAGAGTTCCCTGACGGTTGTTAGGGTTTTGTCACGACAGCTCGAGAAATTAGGGATTAGGTTTAGGGTTACGAGAAAGACCTTGAAGGATCCCATTGCTGAGGTAACTACTCTCTCTTTTAGGCGCGTGATGTTTTTGAACGTTTGGAATATGGTTGTTTGTTGAGTAAGTTAGCTTGTATTTCATTCACCGAGCATTGTGAGGGTCATATTTGTAATGCGTGATTGGCAGCTTCTAATGGTTAAAATTTCTGAATGAGCTTTTTAGAAAGTTTATAGAGTAATATGGTGTAAGTTTAGGGTTTTGGTGTGATATGACTTGTCGGATGATACTAGTACATAGGTCAAGTAGTAGTGACAGGAAGCCTCTTGATACAATAAGGCTGATAGCATAATAGCTTTAACGATTTTAACAATGGTAAGTTGGTGCAAACTTTGAAGATTATGATTCGTAACCAAATTTGTCAGCCCTTCAAATTATTGTTCATGACAAGAAGACATAAATATCCTTCATTTTCTGTACGAAGTTCTTATTAGGAAAATAGATTCGTGGAATCTTCACTGGATTCAGTTCTGTAGCTGTAGTCGAGGATCAACTTTCCTATAAACTTAATCTGTTCCGTAAATGATTTTCATATCTTCAACACTTGCTTATACTAAAACCCTTTGAGCTTTTAGTGTGTGCTTTGGCAACTATGCACAGGTTTATTTTATCTTGCATTGAAATTTAACTTAATATAGAGTTGGGGCGGGAAGGATTGAATTGCAATACTAATTACTTGCAGTGTGTTTGGTTGCTCATCAGAGATTAGAGAAGTTTGATGACATCCTGTTGAAGCAAATTCTAAAAGCTTTTGCTTCAATTTTATAGATTGGATGTGGAAAATATTTTCATTGTTGAAGCACCAAAAAAACACACTTGTTTATAGATGCTTTGGAATCATGTGCAACACAAACTTGTACCCAAACCGTAAGTTGTAAGGTGAAAGTCCTATAAATGGGTATTTATCTAATGGTGTGGTGTCCAAACATTCATCTCCTTCTACATTAGATTTTGATCTTTCTTAAGCATCGTTTTATGTGTCATCCGAATTAAGCTTCATATCTTCAGTATCCTTTTGCTCCTTACTGAGCTTGTGCTAGCCATTTGGTTCATTCAGGTTTCAAGTATTTTTACTTGCTTCTTATCATCAGCTGCCCTTGTGGTTGCTTTTACTCGTGTCAATTCTTCATTGTCATACCCAAAGTAGACTTTTCATCTTCAACACATTCATCAATATTCATTGATGGTGATCCTCCACTGTTCTCAAATTTGATTTGTTGACAGAACCCTAGGCTGCTAATAGGTGAAACCAATTATTTTTGTTTACATTATGTTTAGATCCATAGCATCCAATTAGCAAGTTTTCTTGTCTTGTGGTCATTTTACAAGTGCCGACAGTCAGCACTTAAGATTGACAAGTGATTAATTTCAATAAGGCACTATAATTGACCAAGTGCCTTGGTGAAGTTAATGGGTAGTGTGGTAGTACCTCAACCGCCGAAAAGAACTGAACCTGTGTCTGTGGTGTCTCAGATGGGCCTTTGGAGTCCTTTTACTATAGCGATTTACTTTCACAAAAATTACAACCACACTGCTGAGAAGAAAACAACAATTCACCGCCATGTGGCCTGATCAGCAGTAGGAATATCGGAGTGGGTTGCTGTGGTATTTGGAAGTATTATTCCTGGTCATTGAAGTATAGATGAATGGCAGCATCCCAAGATAGATAATTGGAGTTAGAAAGAGGCTCTGTCGTTACTAGTTGTAGAGTCAGATACCATATAACTAGGCACTTCTGTTTTGCAGATTGAGGTAGGCATCACGGGTGTCATCATAAAAATCATATTGAAGGGAATCAGGGGATATATATTTGCTATCAACCAGAAGCAGAGACACTGCAATCCTACACAAGAACAATGCCAAGCAACACCAATCAGTTCCAAACGATGAAAGTCAAATCCAATTGGGAAATAGGTCCAACAAAGGCCAATCTGGAGGCTAGAGAGAAAGGCCAGACAAGTAAAAAAAGATAGTATGATAAAAATTACCATGATGGTCTAGGTTGAAGACAATGAAGCTTAAATGACAACTTAAAACTGTAGTTGTATTAAAAATCTTGAAATAGGTTGGAGAGTGTGCCCCCTCATTGTTCTCTATTTGATGTTTACACAATAGCACAAACATTTGAATTTGTCTTTGGTACTCCTTAAATGAAATATATTGTAAAATAATGTAATAACTATTCATATTTTAATTATTTTTAATATTTATTCTTTATACCTTTCTGTACACCTTTTTCTAAAACGAATTTGCATTGCCATTTGTATATTATCTTGGATACGATACACATGACATAACCACATGGCCATACCTTTGCCACGGGTATTGGTTTATGTCTGTGCAGCATGTACTGAAATAAGATTTTTGTAACTACATGTCATTTTAACTCAATTGCTAGTACAAGGAAATTTCAAATTTTTATTAGTAAAAATTAATTGTATACTAACTTTATGTTCGTTAGCTCCCCCCTTATTTTGAGTTAGTGCTTGAAGTTTAATATATGGAAAAGATAACTAATTATTTGTTCATTTCTTGAAGACCGCAGCTTTGGCCCAGAAGAATTCTGAGGCTGCTAGAGAATTAGCAGCGCAATCAGACATTTTGGAGAAGGAACTTGGTGAAATTCAACAGGTTTTATTAGCAATGCAGGTAATCCTACCGCCCATGTTATTAGAATTTTGCATGACAGTGTAGGCACCATTTACAAATCAAATGTGCATGTTTATGACTGGACTTTGTTGTTTGAATTATTTTGTTTGTAATTTTATCATATAATAATATAAGTTAAACGCATTTTTGGTCTCTATTGTGTACTTCAATTTTTGGATTTGGTCCCTATTTTAAAAGTTTGTTTTTTAGCCCTTATAGTTTAATTTTTCTATAGACTTTGTTTGGTCCCTATCCATTTAGGTTTTCTTATATAGTTAACTAGACATTGACGTTGATATGCTATCTCTTGAAGGTTAAGTGGTGTATGGCTAATAGCAGGAACTAAAACCTAAAAAAGTTAAACTTATGTTTATAGGAACAAAAGGTATATTTATATTATGTCTTTAGTTTATGCACTTGTATGTTAGCAAACAATGGGGGATAAGTAACCTCAAATTTTAGGGGTATGTCTTGAACACTTTACTTGCCAAAGCATCCTGATTTTTTTATCATCAGTTTGAATTATGTTGGTTGTGTCTGAGCGTTCACGTAGGAACAACAGCGAAAACAACTTGATCTGATTCTTGCAATCGGGAAGGCTGGTAAGGTATGGGAAAGCAAGCACGAAACCAGTGATCGACAAGATACGTTAGAAATGTCCGACTCTGCTGAGGGTGTGGTAAAACAGGAGGTGCACCAAATATGAGGATTCAGTTAAAATAAGAGGAAATTCCTGAAATTTCGGAGTGGCAAATCATGGTGCAAGATTCTATGTTTTTTTGTTGTGCACATTGAATCATAGATTTTTACACAATCAAAATTACCAAAATTTTATCACCACATAATGGTTACTCTTTTTTCCAGAATACCTCAAATTTGTTGTGGATACAGGTGAGAGGAGATTACTCGAGAAGCAATAAGGTAGGAGCGTTTCCAGTTCTGTAGTATAAGTTTAGGAATGTATCTGCTGGGTTCCTTGTGCTTGTGCATGTACTTTGAATTCAAATTTATAAGCTGCTCATCAATTTTGTTTTTACATGCTTATATTGGTGGTGTAAGGGCTCGGTACCACATTTTTTTGTCCCTTGTATGTTTCTGTGTCGTATATTAAAATGAAGCTTCAATTTTCATTTATAAATTTTGAAATGTCTACTGGTCAAGGTAAATTACCCAAAAAAAAATCGAGGCTAATAAGCTGATTAAATTGAGCACACATCTATCGAGGCAAACTTTTCAGCTGATGTTCTTGCCATGTATGGTCTCCCTTTGGAGATAGAAACAAGATTTCCCCACTCACCTTTTTTTTTTTTGTATATCCCTTTTCTGGTCGACGGTTCAGCCTTACGTTTCCCATGGATAGTATTTTTTTTCTTGGCTTTCTGACCCGTTTTTTTATAATAAAATAATAAAAATAAGCAAAGGACTAAACCTAAACCTGGTTCTTTACAAGCTAAATATTTAATCTGTTTACATTAGATGGTACCTGTGATAGATAGTCACATTTAATGAATCGTTAGCAGAACAATTTTTTAAACGCACTTGCACAGGGAATCTCTTACCCAATGTTTGGTAGAGAGGGGGATGAAGGGAAGTGAAATGATGTTGGTGGGGTTTAGGTAATGGGTGGGACACTATTATTTCTTATTTATTTTTATTTCTATCTTTATATTTCTTATTTTCTTTCAAATAAGTCAAATTATGCAATTTACATAACACTTTTTTTTTTTCGTTTCTTAATTGTTTTTACTGTATTAAACAATTTAACATTTAATTTTATATTTTTACCTAATTCTCTTCTCAATTATTTCTTTTCTATTTTCATCTTCTATATTTCTTTTCACTAAATCAAATACACTGATGATATTGGAGAAATAATTATTTGTTTATGTTAACTTTAGAGTATTTTTAATGCCCATTTAGTCGATGGAAAAATAAAAAATAAATTGGAAAAAGAAAAATAAGTAAAAGATAAAATTGAATGTTTAATTGTTTAGTGGATTGGGAATAGGTGATAAATAATAATGTTTTGAAAGTTATGTAATTTGATTTATCTCGTAAAAAATAAGAAGAGATGGAGATAAATAAAATATGAGAATTAATATAGTGAGTTTTAGTATTTTTTTTTTTAATTTCCTTTCTTCTCTCGAAACAAACAAAATGTACTCTCTTCCTCTCTTTTTGTTCTGCTTTCTTTATCAAACAAACTATAGAATAAATTATTATCTAGAGCTTTAAGTAAATGTTATTTTGAAAAAATAACTCCACCCAACGTTCTGAGATAGTGAAATAGAATTCATTTACTTATGAAATTAAGTAAAAAGTAGTCGATCGATCTTGCCTATTATATCCTCACTATAAGCCAGCTTCCTTGTCATGATTTAAGCTCTTACGGATCTTCCTTCAAAGAACAAAATAGAATTTGGTATAGATGTTCTAAAATTCTAGACAAGGTCAGTCGACAGAGAATGTTTTAGGTTTCAAAGTCATTCACGGGACATGGTATATCACAATCCGTGCTTCTTTGTCTATGTATGTTCTCACGTTTCACACGGCTGATTATATTTTGGGTTAACTCCCACTGGGTTTTTATATTTTTTTTTATTCTTTTTCTAGGTAATCTTTTACAGTTTAAAAGTTTGTAAATAAATTTTAAGACTCAATTTTACGTTGTATCAATTGATTCAATGATTAATTGCACATAAATCCTTATTTAAAAATTCGTAAAGCTTTATTAAAAAATTTAATAAATCGTAAAACTTATGGAAGCAAAGATTAAGTTTCTATTTAAAATATGGCTATGCGGATGAGGACGTGAACTGTAGTTTTTACCTTTGATCTGAATTTAAGGGGTGAGGTTAAAATTGAGATAAAAAGAGAAACAATTTTTTGGGGTACCACGCAAAACCGGATTGGGTTGCCTAGGAGGCTACAATGCAGTTTGCAATTATTCATTTCCTTGTTTGTGGTCACAATTGTCGAAACTATCAACGCCACTAAATCCGGGATTGCATGTGAATGTGAACCCAACCCCCTTTGTTTTGAAAAACAATAATAAAATGAATGTATGTTCAGTATTCAGAGCAAGCAAGGAATTGGAAGGTGCATTAAAATAGATGTAAGAGAGGCAAAGCGAGAGTGTCCTTGTCTTTTGCGAGACCTTTGTACTCCGCTAATAGTAAAAGTAATTGCATCCTCGATTAGAAAAATATGGCTTTAGTTGTTTTTGATGATGATCAGCACATCATTTGATTAGTGAACTGTAGAGTTTAGAAGAAAGGTAAAGCTGTAGAAAATGGAAAGATTTTGATGTGTGCAGAGACGTCTTTTTCCTGCTCTCAGTGGCAAGAAAGATGCGTAGCTCTGCTCACTCACACAGTCACAATCCCTCTCACCCTCTCAGTGCAATGTCAATACTCTAATGCCTGCTTTGACTAATTGAAAGCTGTAGAGTCACAGCAAGGAATCCCCAAACCTCGAAAAGGAAACTGAAACCACAATAGTTCCACATGACCTTTAAACTTATTTGGTGTGAAATGCTTTCTTGATGCGTGCTAGATCAATTTTAGAAATTCACCTTTTAGGATATATCACACCCATCCCATTGATTTCCATATTCCTCACAAACACCTTCTGTTCAAATCTCTGTTTTTACTGTTTTTCGTTACAAAGTATCAGAATTTCTTAACAATAACCTATGTACTACAAGGGACGCTGTTACACAAAACCATTAAACCAAGGAAAGAGGAAAATTATTATCATCTTGCTCCACTTTTATCATAACATACAGTGTGTGTGTATAGTGCACAAACACAATGAATTCTTTTTTTTTTTGCACCATAAAAAAAACATCACAGCACCATTTTTTAATGATGATAAGAATTGATTACGTGTGTCATAATTATTTAGTTCCTTTCATGTTTAGGAGTTGAATGATTTTTGGATAAAATAATTGCAATTTGAGTCCCCTTCAAATCAATTTAACATGATATTAAATATGGGACCACTTCTGTAGGTGTGCTACTTGAGGGAAAATAGCTAATAAATACAAGTACTTAATCATTCAATTTCTCCATCTCTATACAAACTTGAGGGGCCAGTAATAATTCATACTTTACTCACAAACATCTAAAATCTTGCATTTTAGCCAAAAACATTAGTCATTAATTTACAGCAAATTTTTCCCAGATAGCAAACACAAGCCACAGAAAGCATTTGCACTAGCAGCCATAATCAGGTGCAAAATGTCCTGAATGTAAGTAATACAAGTCAATGACAGTCAAACAGATGAATCTCTAACTGAGTACTGATACAAAAATTAGTTAGCATAATAAATGCCAATTTGAACTACCATCTCCTGTCTGTGATATTTTTAAACACACACAAAGGACAAAACCATTTGTTATCCAAGCAGTTTCCAATAACCAGGTTCAAAGTCTCAAGCCTCAAACTACTAATAGAACGATGTCCAAGGGGGCCCCTTGATACTGATGTGGATTCTCCCAATTTGCTTAACTCTGTTGAGTCGTTCCTTTCACTTTTCTGCTACACTCTGCACTCTGCACCCTCCCTTTCTCTCTCTCTCCCTCTCTACTTGTTTGCTGCCAACACATCTTCCAATTTATGTACCTCTCTTCTCCTCTTCCTTCAGGCTATACACCATGACAAGAAAAGCACCACTCTGCACTGGAAAATAAGCAAAAGCCTTGTTCCTTTTTGATCTTTTCTCTCTCTCTCTCTCTCTCTCACTCTCTCACTCTCCCTTGGCTTGGTTCTTCACAAGTTGATAAAGTTTCTTGAGAGGACTGGCATCCGGATCTCAGTTAACTTTCATTAAATTTTGCCACCTAGTTTTCTCTTTTAGATGGGGAATGACTTCAAGGGGTGATATGATATGCATTCATGGCTTCACTTAATTCATATCATTACTGCACAACCACCTCCTTCCTCATAGTACTTGTGCTGCATAATTTTCTCTCTCTAGTTTCTGCCTCCAATCACCCTCACACTGCAATCTCTACAAGGGTGAGCTCTAATCTTAGCCATGTTTGTTTGTATCCTGAGTGGTTCCCTTCCTATAATACCGCTGCTTGAAGTGTGTGTGCGTAAATGGGCTAACAGGAATTTGTACAAAATGTGTTTGTCATTTACAGGAACTGTTATTTGAGGAGAAAAACAGGCTAGGTTCAATTCCTCCAAGCTGTCACAACAAGTGCAATGATTGTCATCCATGCATGGCAGTTCAAGTGCCAACTTTGCCTAGTCATGACTCTAACCCTCCAGATCTTACCAAAACTTCTGCCATGGCAACTTTTCTTAACCCTTCTTCTCCCCAAGGTAACCGCTACTCCAACTACAAGCCATTGGGGTGGAAATGCCATTGTGGTGACCACTTCTTCAACCCTTGAAAATTCTACACCTTGATTTGTACAATGGAAATTGCCACTCCTATTTTTTGTTGGTTAAATTCATATTTTGTGCTTTAGGGGTCAGCTAGGGTAACAGATTTGCTATCACTTGCGTCAGCATGGATAGTATACATTGGAGTTTGATACACTTGTACAGAGTTTGTTACAGACCTCAATTCCAACTTTTATTATTATTATTATTATTGTAATTATTTTGCCTCTGAATTTTAAGAAAATTTGCTGTTGTTGCTTTTGTGTCTGTTTATTAAGGGGTTAAGGATTAATTGCTAATTTTGTGTCCAACCAGAACAGACAGGTAAGAGGGGTTGTGTCTTGTCCATTGCTAAGGTCTTTCTTTTTTGTTTTTGGAACTCTGAATCTGTCTTATAACCTTTTCCTCTTATCTTGGAATTTTCATTGCCCGCTAGACATTTCATCTTTACGCCCTTCTTTTTATGTGTCTCCTGCTCCTACACATATTTTGAAGTGATTTTACTCGTTATTAATACTGAATCATACTCAAATGTTTAGTACGTTAATTATGATGTGTCCTACTTCTTGATTTCAATGTTTTTGCTTTAATAATATGCATTATATGGTACAAATTAGATGAACAAGAAATTTGCACTGATTGTGTCTCATCTCCTAGGTATTAAGGTAAGTAAAGTCTAAAAGTCATAGCTTCAAGTCATGAGATAGATTTCAACATAACTAGAAAACTATATTTTGTTTGTTAAATAATTTTGAAAAATAGAATAAGTATTTTTTTTTTCGCTTTTAGTGTAAAATCTCATGGTTTTGGTTATAAGTATATAATAAGAAAAATATAATTTTTTTGTGATAATTAAAGCCGTCAACTAACTAGCTTGGATTGTCTTCCAAAAGAAGTATAATTTTGTAAAAACAATGTAACAAGTATGTCTTATAATTTTGATATAGAACATATTAAAAACTCAAAATATTTGATAACTAAAGCGAAATTCAGTTTTGACACAATACAGTTTGGTTTGGTGTTGAGAAAACAAAATGTAGACGAGGAAACCTAATCCGTTCTAACTTACTTTTTAACACGTTTTAACTTGAGCAGGTTGATTCATGCCACAAAAAATGAGTTGGAAAGTTGGTGGTTTAAAAATAACACGATAATAATAAAAACTATTAAACGTTATGAATTGATTTCTTTTTAACATGTTACATTGTTTTATTTTATATACATATTTTTATTCTTACACACTCTGACTAACGGTGGATTAAGTAGAGAAATTGGATTAGCCTCGCTTTTAAGGATTATTTAAAATTTTTTTAAATGTCTAGTACTTTTTATTTTGGAAGTTTAAATTTTAAATAGGCTTTAATCTCGTCAAGCTGAAAGCAAACTTGTTTCTTGTGTGCTCAGTAAGTTTTTATTTTGGTTTTTCTTAGACTGTCAATACCATAAAGTTGTATTAAATTTTTTAGTAATTCATATTAAATTACATTATTTGTGTTTATTGGTTAAAAATCCTTTAATTTTAACGTAATATTAAATCATTATTTTAAGCATTTACGTGCATATCATGATGAAAAAGAAATATTATATTCATTTTTCAAACAAATTAGCATCTTCTCTTGCTAATTAAGATCAATTATCTTTTTTTTTTAATTTTTAATTAAACTTTTGTATTATTATACATTGTGCAAAAATTGTTTTTAAACTTTATTTCTAATATAAATTAATTATCTAAATTCATTCTTAATCATATGTAAATGTATGGAAAGAATTAAGCTAGTTTTTATACAAGTGAAATTCACATGATCAATTAAGAAATATTAACTTCGTTGAATATTTCTCTTAAAGTAATACAAAAGTTAAATATAGTGTAGATGAATCACAAGTCACATAAAAAGGTCACAAATTATCCGAACAAAAATCGAGGGCAAAAAATAAGTAATGGATAAGAAGCTTATTTAGCACAACAGAAATAATTTATTTTAATATTATATTTTATACATGTTTAAATAAATGAATTTGAATAAATTTAAGAAGATATTTAAAATTTTAGTTTGATAACACACATTTTGCCTAATTACAAAACCAAGATACGTTTTTAAACCAAAACTGTAAGAGATTAAATTTGTAAAATTTCTTTTATGTTACTTAATCTTTTTATTTTTATTTATTATACTCACATTTCTATTCCCTTCAAATCTTAATAAAATTACTATATCTTATCAAAATAAAATTATGAATATAACAGAAAACAACACATACAACTTCTATGTCAATTCATATAATAGGGATACATTATATCATATTATAATTTATATTAATTTTTTTATATTATATTATCAAGCTTTCAACTTAAGTAATTAAGAATATGATTTTTTATTGAAAAAATTTAACTAAAAACATGTTATAAAACAGAAAACTCATGTTACTTTATTAATTAAAAATTAACCTGATTGTAGTAATATTTTGTCCACACAGAGACATCTGCTTTATGGCAAAGAGTTCTTACCTTCCCAACCTACCAATTAATACTGGAATTGAATACATCCACACATGTATAGATTATGACATTTATTTTATGTACTAATCCATCTCAAGTCAATTGGCCAAATTATACCATATTTCATCTACTGACAATCACCTTATTTCAATATTTCTAAATGTATTAAAAGTCAATCTTTTAAAATCAAGTTCAGAATGTTATCTTGAATATTAAAAATTAAAACTATCAACCATAAAGATTTTTAAAAATAATTGAATTTATAAGTATTTAAAATTTACTTCATAAATTTTATATTTTATTTTATAATAACAGTTACAACTTGCAAATATACATTTAAATTTTATCAGAACACTTATAAATGAAGGAAATATTATAATGTTCTAAATTATTTAAGTTAAGATATTTTATTCATTTATTGTATTTTCCTGTGATCTGTTTATTTTAATTATTTATTTTATCATTTTTTTTTACAATTTATCTACTGCAACTATTTTATTTTGAATTATTTACTTTGTATAGTTGTCTCTCATTTTTTCTACTTTTGAGTAATATATTTTTAAATATTATAAAAATTTAATCATAAATTTATGGCAAAATATCTGTTATGGAAGTAGAAATGTTGTTTCTTAAAAGAAATATATTTCTTGTTACATTAATATGTTTATTATGAAATTGTGTCATCAATTCTTTTATACCCAGAATAATATATTAAAAAGATTGAATCATAAATGAATTAGGAACTTGAATAGTTGTTTTAGTTAATATTGATTAGGAGAGGGCCAGGTATAAATTTTTTAACTCCATGCAATATAATCATCATACTGTTTTAACTCCAAGGATCATGCAATATAATCATCTCTTTTGTTTCTGACAGACTGGTTTATGTGACATTATTATTAATCATCATACTGTTTTAGTGCATTTGATTTTTTTCTTCTAAATCATGACAAGGACTGGTTATGGACTATTACTATTTACACTTTGCTTTATACTAATGCATTTTCCATTTTTTTCTTTCCCTGGGTTCACTTTTAAACATTACCCCAAACTTGATAGTATGAAGTTAGCAAGCAAAAAGAACAAACCCAAACATAATGTTAAGTATTGCAGATTTCAAAAGTCCCACATGGACCACTAAACTCCTCTTGAATTCCACATCAGTGTAGGGTTTTGTTATTTCTGATGTAATGAGAGTTGAAGTGTTGTAATTTCAAGCTCAAAAGAACCTTTTACAGCTTAATAAAATTTAACATTATTCAAATTAAACTACATCTGCAATGTGTTAGGTGATAACGCAAGAAAAAACTAAAATACAAATTACCAAACCAAATTACTTCCAATATGAATATGTCAATAACATCATCTATTTTATCTGAAGTTAGTGAATATATAATACTCAATTTCCTACAGAAAATGAATAATATAAACTACTCAAAAAAATATAATAACTACTTGTACTAAATTGGAGAGGTGTGCCAAGCCCATGCAATAGTGCAACACAAGGACGACACCTAAGATTTTCAGTAGCAAGCTACTGTCACAAAATCCCCCTCTTAAAAAATTAATTTAATATCGTGTGGATCATTGATCCACATATCAGATATTAAACTGATAAGAACAGATACTACACTTGATCTTAGCCAAAAGGCCGAGAAAGGTATGAATTGTAACATGGTATAACGTCTCTTTTATAGTTCATTCTCTTATACCTTTTATGTATTTTGGTTGATGTGGGACTTTATCATATCAGGAGTTTGGTGCTCCCAAAAGAGACTAGGCTCTTAGTTGTAATCCTAGGATAATATTTGTTTGGTGGATCTACAACCATTCAAGTCTAACAAATCTAACCTTGAATACTGCAATCCTTAAACCACAATTAACGAATTCAAGATAGTTACTTGGTTCAAGCTTATTACTTGCTGCAAGGTTACAGATAAGTCTAAATTGAGTTGTACTAGTTCTTCTGATTTACCCAATTATGTTGTTAATACAAAATCGTTATAGTCTGGTTCCAAAGCTCACTTAGGATCTCTACAAGCTAGTGCCTTGGGATTTATATTTGGCCAAAATTAACAACTGATTTACCCAATTTAAGCATTCTGCTAAGTTTGTCTAAACTCAATTTGGTTGGACAGTCTTTTTGTGGACAATAAGTTCTTTGTGGGGCACTTAAGACAGTTTTCGCAGGGTTGGGTTCCAGAATATAGGCAAATATAGAGGTATTGCAAGCTAGTATCGATGTTTGGCAAGCTTAGACTATGTATTCCTTCAATATTGATTCCGGTTCTTTAAATCACCGTTCATGTAATTTTCTAAGAGAATGTTGTTTTAGAGTTCCATGTTTGACTTAAAATTAAGTGTCCTTTGATTGAACTTGTTATCACTATCTCACTATGCCAAATATTGGTTACACTTTCCTATTAGAAAAAAACATGAAACCTCCAACAAATATTCTCTCTGAGACCCTACACTCTAAATCTCCAAATGGAATATTTGCAAGTTAGTTGAGATCTCTAAGGCACAATGTAAGCATTTTGAGCTTGATTAAACTGAATGTGTGTGTAAAAGTTCTTTTGAGGGGCACTTGGACAATGCTTGCGGGTTGAAATCCAAAATATGAATCTCTGAGTGATAAAATAAATTTGATCATACATTTTGAGAGTGTTATCAGCTCTTATTGTTCGAACAATTCTCAGCTTCTCAGTCTTGGGTGTACAAATTAATTTTGAATTTGATTCAATTATACATTGTGGGAAACTTTGAAAAAGGTTGATTCCTTTAACATCCAACAACCCACACTTACCCTGTCCTTCTGTTCCCACTAAGTCTTGACCATAGAAATTAATGGCATCGATCAAATATGCCCCAGCACACTAACGAGTGGACGAGACAATTTATCTTTGAAATGAACTAACAAGAAAACATGACGTAGCTAGGTCTTAAAACAAACGATGTTTTCAAAGCTTAAAAATTAGAAGTTTCATATAATAGATAATAAATTAAAAAAAATAAAAATGTCATACTAGTTTATTTATTAATCCTGGTAATTTTTCTCAATTTTAACATAATATATAATTAATTAAAACTTTAATATAATATTATATTTGTAACTAAATGAATAGCTCGTATGAGCAAGATAGTAGGTAGAATGGGTCCAATGTTTTATCCATCACAAAAAAAATTATCAATTTAGGTACTTCTGAGCTCAATCCAATGTGGGAAAGGTCCTAATTTCATCTCTTATATGGTCGGTTGAGTCCCAAAATAGTTGACTATAAACATAGCTAAGTTAAAAAAAAAAACATCTTTTATATAAACTGAAATTAAGTTATGCAATTTCATTTTTTAACAAACTTTTCTTCTCTTAAAAAAAATCTTAGCAATAGAAACTCACAATAAAAAAAATATTAATATATCGCAAAAACCTCAGACATAAACAAGTTGCTCTCGAATATTTTAAGTCATCAAATATTAGGCGCCGACAAAAATGGCTGGCAAGGGTGTTGGAGAAAGAATCCTTTCCCATTTAATAAAGAAACAATTTTTCAAGTCAAAGTCTTATGAACAATGCAAACTGTGTATTTCCAGGAAAGTAGAAACAAGTGAAAAGATCTGTTTATAATGAGAATATGCAATCAGAATTGAAATCATTGCTGAACATGGAGAGTGAAAGAGAACAAGTTCAGCAGAATCTGGGGGTCTTTGATATCCTCAGTGAAGCTTTAACATTCTATGTCAAAAACATCAACTTCATCATCTTCACCTGTCTCACTTCCCTTCCCTTCTTTTTTCTCATGGTTTACTTTGAATTCTTATTCCAGAAAATTATGGTTGAGGCCCCAGAAATTATATCGCTTCTACCTTTTTTCGAACAAAATTATGCATATGTTTATATATCTGAAATTGGCAGTGGTGGTGGCTTTGCCCACATTGACATACCTCGTAAAAGCTTCAGTAATGATTATTTGCCTGTTTTTATTAAACTTGGATTGATTTACTTGGTGCCTCTTCATGTTCTAGAGCTCTGCTCTGCGGTTATAACTATGGATTCGGCTTCAAAGCTAAAGTCAGAAGAGAATTACAGGAGTCTGAAGGATATGTTTAAAAGCTCCATTGACTTGTCAATAATGAAAGGCACATTTATCACTTCTTTGTATATGCTCTTTTGGTCAACTTGTTTCTTGATTGCAATCCCATGGATAGTAAGTAACTGTTACATGCTCTTCAGGGATTTTGGGTACTACATATTTTTTTCAGTAATTTGCTGTGTAGCTTTAACAAAGCTGTTGATGGTGTATTTGGAATGGAGTGCTATTTGGAATATGAGTTTTGTGATATCAGTTCTGGAGGGTATATATGGTGTTGGGGCACTACGAGTTTCATATTTCTTCAGCAGAGGTAATCAGAAGAGAGGGTTGCTTTTGATGTTTGTTTTCTTTGCCTTGGGGCTTTGTTTAAGGTTGTCGTGTGTTTCCCTTGAATGCTATAAAAGAGGGTATGGGATATATGTGCAAATTGGGCTCCTCACTGTGGTGAATACACTGAAATGGGTGTCGTGTATGATTTACTTCAATGATTGCAAGGAGAGGAAAATGGAGAAGAAAGTTGATGAGGAATCACGTGAAGATCTTGCAAAATGATTCATGGAATGGTGGAACTTGGAGAATGGAGATAACTTGTGTGCAGAGTGATAGATTTGCTTTTATGTAGGTTTAGTGATGGGAATTTGCATAACATACAAGATATGTCAAGAGGAAAAGCTTTATACTTCAATGAGTCAGAAAGATGAGCCATATTATCAGAACTTTTGATAAGGAATAAATTGTAAAAAAATGATTTTCCTCAAAGACAGGCTTACAATAAATCTGTTATTTTTCTGTCTACACTCTAGCATAAAAAATTTTTTTCTAATTTTTAGCATGGATGAAGGAACTGTTGGCATAATCAAACCACAAAAACAGAAGGAATTGGGAATGTTGGTCTTGAAAAATTGTTTGTAGACCCATAAAGAATGGAGACTTTGTTTTGAAGAATTCCATGTAGCACAACTACAATATTGTTAATTTTAATCTTATCTTTTTTTCTTAACAAGAGCCCTTAGTCTAATTTAATCAACATGTCGTATACTTGAATCGTTATAAACTCCAAGTATTTTATTATTTCAACGTTCAAGTTAATTATCAATATTATATAATAGAATAAAGTTAATTATCAATATTATATAATAGAATGTTTATACATCAGATTAACATGTCAGTATCTTATATCTTAAAATTATTTTTCAATTTATAGGTTTATAGATAGATCAAAAGTCTGAGTTCTTGTAAGTCTCTTAATTATTTTCTTTTATATGTTTTGAATAACAATTATTACATGTTTGCTATCTTCTTATTTATTTCTTTTTATGTATTTTTTATATAATTATCACGTGTTTATTGAGAATAATTTATCATTGAGAAAATATTTACATTAATAGAAGTCACTCAAATCAACTAGATTGTTTATAATATAAAATGTTTAGTTTGAAATACACATATCATTATCTAATAACTTATAATATTGTCCAAAATGATTAGTTAATTAATACGGTACTACATGTGACCGGGATATTCTTATTTATATAAATGGTACTTCAAACTTAAAACTTAAAACTTGAAACTGAGTATGAAGATATTAAATATATTTATTTACTTTTTACTTATTTACCTTTTGAGTTGTTATATGGAATCGATCGCTCAAGACTTTTAATCTCTATCCAGACCGGATAAAAAAAATGAAATCATGTCTTATTGACTAATTAAATCTTATTGATTAATTGAGAATAATTCCGATCTAGTTGATGAGTAATCAGAAGTAAAAGACGCTCATCCTCACGTGCAGAAAAATGTGAACAAGTATAAGATTTAATATAATCTCCTTCAAATTACTTCTAAACAACCAGAGATCATTTTATTCCCGTCAATGCTAAGAAGATAATGTATTAATCAATACAAAATTATTATCAGAAGATATCACCCTATGTGAAAACTAAGTATTTTTATAATTAAGCAAATTTATTCACTGTTAGTAACTTTGTGTGGAAAACAATCAAATTAAACTGATAATTAATGAAATAATATTGGAAATGAAAAAAATGCATGTTTAATGGGAAAAAAAGAAGAATTAGAAGGAGAATGGTAATGCAGAGAGAGCCACACAAAATATATTAGAGTGATGATGGATGTGGTGAGCAAGCGTGACCGGTGAGTGAGGGATACGACTTCAAATGGCTTCTTCGACTCTGGCACTCACCCTCACTGCCACCACCACCACCACCTCCTACTCCTATCTCCCCAAAACCAAACACGCCTTTTCATATCCCAGAGTTAACTTATTCTCTTCCAAGCACCGCGCTTTCTCCGTCTCAGCTTCCGCTTCCTCTTCTCCACGGTCGCTTCAGGCCCTCATATTCGACTGCGACGGCGTCATCCTCGAGTCTGAGCACCTGCATCGCCAGGCCTACAACGATGCCTTTGTTCACTTCAACGTTCGATGCCCCTCTTCTTCTTCTCCGGGCCCTCTCAACTGGGACGTCCAATTCTACGACGAACTTCAGAACCTCATTGGTGGAGGCAAACCCAAAATGCGATGGTTCTTTTCTTTTCTTCTACTTTTTATTTCTTTATCTTTTCAGTGCTTTTTTACTCATCATACCGTTTCGGGGATTTAAGGTACTTTAAGGAACACGGGTGGCCTTCGTCCACGTTGTTCGAGACGCCTCCGACTACTGACGAGGATCGTGCCAAGTTGATTGACACTCTTCAGGTGTTTCTTTGTTTTCTTTCTTACTTGTCTGTCTTTGTTTCACATTCCTTCGTGACATGGTTTTTGGAGATACCACATCGTACAAGTCAAGTCCAGTTCTTAAGAATGGTTATTGTGCTAAGATTGTTGGTTTTTGTAATACGTACTAGTTAACACTAACACCTTGTTAAAGTCAACAAATATAACAATTTGTCAACCTTTTCAAGTGTCATTTCACTCTTGATATGTAGGATTGGAAGACTGAGAGATACAAAGAAATAATCAAGTCCGGAACTGTGAGTGGACTTCCCTTTATTTCCTGTCCTTGTGTTCCACTTTCCTAAACTGTGGAATTGGTATTTGTGTTGTTGGTAAGCTACTGCTAAATACTCGTACATTTTGACACAGGTAAAACCCAGACCTGGGGTTCTGAGATTGATGGATGAGGCCAGAGATGCAGTAAGATAACTCTATTTGTGTTCTAGCACTGTACTGATCTATTGTTTTTCATTGCCTGAAGCATTACTTTCTTTAATTGTGATGGGATGTGTTCTATCTGGTTATTGTTCTAACTAATCTTATGTTGGTTAGATAGATTAGCTTTCAAGTCTGTCATTTTTTGCCCAATTGCTGTTGCAGGGGAAAAAGCTAGCTGTTTGCTCTGCAGCAACTAAAAGTTCAGTTATTCTGTGTCTTGAAAACCTTATAGGAATCGTAAGGCCATTGTCTTTATATTCTACTAATGGTTGTAAAAAATTATTTATTAATTTGCATTCAACCAAATTATTCTCTGTTGTAGGAACGCTTTCAAGGCCTTGATTGTTTCCTTGCTGGTATACTTTCTTTAATTGATCATATAACATTTGAGACTTTTATTTCCCGATCAAGAATAATGAAACAAAACTTATACCATGCTGCAGCGCCAGCTGAGGCTTCAAAACTCAAAATTAACTTGCATATAAGTTCATTTTTCATCTTATAAGAAATTTGGATAACACTTTTTCTCATAACGTTATTCCTAATATACTTGTGCACAAAAAGGTTTCCCAGTTGACGGCATCCACTCTGCTTGCAAATTTTATTCATCCTTTTATCAGGCAATACTTTGGCTACTCAAATTCAAATGCCTCTGTCCATTTATCCAATCTTTCAGGTGATGACGTGAAGGAAAAGAAACCTGACCCATCGATATACCTGACAGCTTCCAAGGTTTTAATATGATAATATACGATCAAGACTTTTGAAACCTCAAATTCTAAAAGTTCTTTTATGCACTAACAGAGTGAGCATAATTTACATGAGCATTGCAGAAGCTAGGTATATCAGACAAAGATTGCTTGGTGGTAGAGGACAGTGTTATTGGATTACAGGTACATTTTCTTTTGGTGTCAATTTTCCACATCCTTGAGATTTAACCAATCTCATCGTATGTTTAATGCTGTATAAAAAGAAAAGAAAATTAACTAAATGAGCTCAGGTTAGAAAGGCTAAGGTCAAGGAATCATCTTCTTGTGTTATCAGACTCAACAATATCAATCAATAGACGAGCTTAGACATAAGGAATTTCAACTACAGAATCTTCGTTTTGTTCCTTAATTCTCCAAATTACATGTAGTCAAAATTAACCTCTGCAGGCAGCAACACAAGCAGGGATGTCATGCGTGGTTACCTACACCCCTTCCACCGCAGATCAGGTGAACAATTAAGTTAACCTTGAAATAAGTTGAACAACAAAATACCAATTAATTTGATATTGAACATGGAGGAAAATAACTATCCATGTAAACTGGCTGCATGATGATGTACCTGGATTCTATTTTGGATCTATTGTAGGATTTCAAGGAGGCCATAGCACTCTACCCTGACTTGAGTAACGTAAGGTATGATGCATTGCTAACAACTGAAGGTCTTAGGTTTTGTTCTTTTAGGATCAGTTACTAAGGTTGTGTGAACCATCATGCAGATTGAAAGATTTGGAATTACTGCTTCAAAATGCAGTACCTGCTAAATAGAAGATTTGCTCGTGCCTTGAAAATGTTGCCATTTCTGCTGACCTGCAGAGATTTCTATCAGGAAAATGGTTTCTCGAACATATATTTTTTTCATATATTTGACAGCTGATGTATACATGTAGTTAAAACATGACAACGATTCTTTGCAAAATGTGGTAAAGATATGAATCTATTGTTTGTATGTTCTTTTCATTAAATTAGAATGGTTGCCAGATATTTTCTTTGACAGTTCAGTGCAAGAAAATTGGGATGTATTGGTTAGGATCAGTTTGTTTTCATCATAAAAACAAGCAAGGAAGAAAAGAACAGCAAAGTTAAACATTGTTATCTACTCATGCCCCTTTCGTTTACACTTTCTTAGGTTGCCTCGGGTTATTATTATTAGCTTTGGAATTGAAAGGATTTTATTCAGAAAACGAATTTACAATAACTATAACCATAATATTTATGTTTATTAAAAAATAAACTCAAAAGTAGTTTTAATACTCTTCTTTGAAATTAGCCATTTCTTAATAACTGTTCTAAGAAAGGATTATTTCACAGAAACATTTATTTTAAGCTTAGACAATTGTTTTCTATTTCACTGTTCAATTTATAGAATCTGTCTTATCCTTTGAGGACATGTTTAGTGGTGGATTTTTTAAAATGAATATCTATAAAATAAATAATTTGCTAGGAAATTAATTTTTTTGCAAATCTTAACAAAAATATTGAGGTGAGAGAGGCTCGAACTCTCGACCTCAGGATAACTCAGAAGTTATGAAACCTACGCGCTAGCCAACTGCGCCACCACCCCTTCTGATGTTAGTGTGTTTTTATCTTGAACTATAACCGATTGATTACATTTGCATCAAAATTCTTTTTAAAAGGTTTACACCATTTTTTAGTTCATTCAGTGTCTTCTATAGAAAAAAAAGTTAGTTTCTTGCCCGTGTACAAAAAAATTAATAATTAACTATTTAGATGATGAAACATTATTTGTATTTTTAATCTTGTGTTTATTGTGGTGTCAACTCAATTACAGAATACCATGTGAAGCAATTTTTTTAGTCTTTGTTACTTATCGGATGGAAAATGGAATGACGAACTCTAATTTAAAATCCTACCGAGTATGGTAACTGAATTGTGCAATCAAAATTTCGAAACTAAAATTACATATAAAACAAAAGTACAATTGTGCGTGTTAATAGACTCCTTTAAAAACCAGTACTCTTGAAAAAGGAAACCTAATAAAGCTAAGGGTGTTAGGATTAAAAGAAAGAAAATTGACGAAAGTGAAGAGAAATGAGTGAAGAAATTATCAGTAATTTGATTTATGTGATATATTAGAAAGAAATTAATTAATATATATTTAATAAATAACTAAGGTGTTAAAATGAATTTTGAAATGTTAAAAATATTTTAATATCTACTAGGCACATTACATTTGTTTGTTGCTAGTTAAATTACTCGCTTATAAAATAACAGCTAATAATATGATAATATAAGTGTTATGTAACTTGTAAAACAAGTAATTCCAAGTTTAATTTTATCCAAATAAATAAAACATTCAATTTTTAATATTCAATCCCGTCAATAATGGTCTCATGCTGAGAGCAAGTATCAATTCAGATTTGTTCCAACAAAGAATAGATGAGAGCGTCCCTGGTCACATTTGCCATAGTTCGGAGTTTCCATCCATGCAAACAAGGAACATATAATTCTACAATATATAAAAATAAATAATTATTGTTTAGTTTTTCTCTCAGACCATCTAAATTTCGAAATAACGGTAGACTGAACCTAAAGCATAATTCAATATCACCCCCCACCTCACCCTAAAATAGAATAAGTTCCAACGAAAGAAAAATATCCTTTATTTCTTCTGCCCCTTCTTTTCCACCTGTTGTTTCCAAGGACAAATAAAAAACCTCCACCAACACAATTTAATCCCTCCCAGAGTTCAATATCTGCTAATTTGCCCTCAGAAAGGTTTAAAAAGGAAAGATGCATCTGTGTGAAAGAAGAATATATGCGGAAGTATAAAAAAGGTATGTAGATAGATACACAGGTTCCCACAAAATACTATCTCCTACCGGTGGTAGTCTTGCCTTTGCTTAAATCAGCAAGTTCCTCAATAAGCTTTCTCTCATCATTGCTCAGTCTTTTAGGGATTTCAACTTGCACACGAACCAACTGATCACCCCTCATATTGTTTTTATTGAGGAAGGGAACACCTTTCTTAGCCATAACAAGTGTTGTGTTCGGTTGTGTCCCAGCAGGAATTTTCAAATCCACCATTCCGTCTACAGTGGGAACCTTAGTTGTGGTCCCCAGGATTGCATCAATATACGAAACCTTGCAGGTGTATAAAATGTTGGTGTCATCTCGTTTAAGGACAGGATCTGGGATAACCTCAATAACTACAAAGAGGTCGCCAGGGGGGCCACCTCTCCTTCCAGCATTGCCCTCATTTCGGACCCTTAGACGACTACCAGAGTCCACACCAGCTGGGACCTTCAGACTTATCCTCTTCGATTTCCTCACCCGACCATCCCCAGAACATGTATTGCAAGGTGTTGACATTTCTCCAGTCCCATTGCATGAAGAGCATGTCATTGACTGCTGGAAGATACCTAATGGAGTTCTTGTTGAAGAGACAACCCGTCCTTGACCTCCACAAGTGCTACATCTGGTTGGTGTAGTCCCTGGTTTAGCCCCTGAGCCATTGCAAGTTCCGCAGCTCTCTAATCGGCTTATCTCTATCTCTTTTTCTATGCCAAAAACCGCTTCTTTAAAGTTCAAAACAAGACTGTAATACTCATCTTCACCCTCAATGGCACCATTCCAAGAACCTCTGGAACCTGCACCGCGATTCATGCCCTCAAACAGTGATTCGAACAGATCAAATGGATTGCTGAAATCCTGGCATAACAGAGAAATCCTTCGTTGAGAATCAAGAATAACAAATTAAATTATACATCATCAGAGGTAACTTACCCCCATCCCCATTCCAGAACCTTTAAGCCCAGCCTCTCCAAATCTGTCATATATGGATCGCTTCTCATCATCTGATAACACCTGTAATGGAAATTATTGACAGAAGACAAAGTTGTTATTAGGCATATGTATAAGGGCAAGCTGAGTTCAATACTCTGTAGTTTTACCTCATATGCGTTGCTAATTTCTTTAAACTTTTGATCAGCTCCAGGTTCTCTGCAACGCAAGACAATACAAACAATAGTTTAACAATATGCAATGCAATATTTATAAAAATGATTCAGAATACATATGACACCAGAAAACTATGCAACTAGAAAAATTGACATTTGAGACTGCTTATTTTTCTCCATTTCAGCTGTTTTTAAACAGAAAAAGTAGTTTGAGAAAATACTGGTGTTTTGGACATTAGCTGAAACTTACTAAACTTTTTTTTATTGAAAAATAAGTTGTTTTCATACATCTAAAAATTTGAAGTTTATGATTATTTTCCCAACAACCTTTGTGTTTGTCCCCTTAAAAAACATTATTCACAAATTAACCTCAAATTCCCCAACAATGTTTTTCCCTTTCAGCCGTTTTCCTAACAACTTCATATCCTATTTGGTAATAATGTAAAAGTTTTTTTTTTTTTCCTATACCAACAAAATTAATTATCTTAAAATCAATTTTTTTTAGTAAGCTTACCCAAACAAAAACTTATTCTAATTATAGTCGATTATCCATACAATTGATTATTGAAATAATTTTTCACAAATATACCAAACACACCATGAAGCTCGATTGTAATTTCATTTTGTTACTTGTTACTAAAGTCGTGAATCTGAACAAATAACAACTTTTTGCTTGACAGGAAACCTCTACGCAAATGACAGCAAAAGAATAAGCCTGGTTTTTCAGTAAGCAATGAATTATTAAGAAACAAGAAAGAACAAATAAAGCAATTCATAGAAGCATTATTGACCAATGGCCAAAATATGATGTGAATGAATTCACAAGACAGGAGCAATTGCATTACGGTGAGGTGGGGGAAGTGGCAAGGCGAAACAGCGAGGCATAATCAGAAAAAGAGACAAAGTCAAATCTATGAAATAAAAAAATAATAGTAATACTAATAATTACTCACTTGTTGACATCCGGATGATAATTCCGGGCAAGCTTCCGATATGCTGAAATGTCAAAAGGCAAGAGCTTTGATATTGCTATGATAAACTAGGCACTAATCAAAGTACAATATGCACAACCCAGCAAATAATTTCTCATTAATCACAATTTCTCAATCAGAAAGATTAAAATCGACAAACAATCTTCAGCGGGCAAAAGTGCTGCCACAAAGACAGAAGATGAAACAAGAAGGACAAAGGGATGATAACGAACATATAACAATAACTGGTGGACAGAAATAATCACAGCAGTCAGCAGAAAATAAAGAAGAGTGAGAACATAGGAGTTTTAAACTTTGTAAACACTACAGCAGAAGTAAACATGACAGAGAGGATGATGGACGTTTAAATTCCAGAGTTATGTGGGACAAGAGAAAATAGAAAATATGTTTCACTAATAGGATTGGTATGTTCTATTGGTAAACAATGATCTCTACTTGTCCAAATAATGGGTGTTTCCTGTTCACTAGTTTTGTATTTCCATAGCAGAACTATCCCAAATTACAATACAAAGAAATTACATGAAAGGGATGATCAGTCTCCCTTTTTAGATTCTTGGATAAAAGATTTTACTCTCAAAAATGCAAGATTATCTGTCTCGTAATTTATAAGCAACATGATTTATTATTCAAACTATCTAACCTAACTAACTCATTTAACTAATTATTGGGTAATTACCTATCATAACAAACTACAATAGATGGTTACCAAACAATTTTATACCATTGATGGTTTGGAAACGTAACCCTGTGCTTAATTAGAATTAATAGGAACAAAAGTCCATTAAAGAAAAAAAAAAAAGAGCTCTCGTATCTAATGAAAAAAATGTAATAGGCTCTCGTTAGTACACTAATCAATCCTGTCATCTATTGACAATACTCAAATCCGCTATGTTCTGGCATACTTCTTTGACAGTTTTGTGTTCTAGATTTCCTTTAACGAACTTTTCTTGTGTGCTTAACATACACCCACAGATATATATATAAGTAAAAGTATCTTGATTTCTCAAAAGTCAAAGAAAATAGAATGAATCACAAAACAGTGAGTAATCATTATTAGTCAAAAACTATAGTTACTATGATAACTATTTTTACTTATAACGAGATTGCTACCAAAATAAAGGTTATTAGCAGATCATTACAGAGCTGAATAATGGAGATATTATCATGTAGAAGATCAGGGAACAAATGGACAATACCGCTCTTAATTTCAGATTTGCTAGCATTTCTTGAAACCCCAAGGACCGAATAATAATCCTGCATGTTGACAAATAAAGGGATTCGGCGTAAGGGCTTTGTACAGGTTAAATAAGAAAAATACTTTCAAAAGGTACTATAATATATTTAAAGCACGTGCACAAAAGGAACTTGTTGCTGCTGAAGAGTGCATTTCAGACTTACTGCATCAGCTCTAACAATGAACCTTGATCCCTTGCGACGACTAAAAGTTTGGGGTGCACCCACATTGATTAGCGTGGAATCTCGAGAAAGAAAGCTTGAACTTGGTGCAGCCATGAAGCTTACCCTGCTGGTTGCACTGAAAGGTGACTTATACAAATTACAAAATCCAGCACAATGATCAAGGCTGAAAATTTTGAGTATATATGATGCGTAGGTGCTAAAATATACTATTTGTTGGAAATTGGATTCGTGTATCATATAGTAAAATGTCATTTAGTCGATATTGCACTATCGAGTAGCAGCATGGAGCCCTCAGATGCCGCAGATTTGAAGTAGCAATGTTAGCATGACACAGGCTTCAAGAAATTAGTTTTTGCAGGGTAAATTGTGATTTCTCTCCAATTTTCAAATGCATTTTTTGCTTCAATAGTAGGATTTGAAACCCTTCTTCCTTGATCATTCCACACACAAAAAAACTTCTATCTTGAGCGATGTTCCTTCACACTTTACAGGACTATTTTTTCCTAGTGTTCCATTCTTTTTTTCATCCTTTAAACTTCCCAGTTCACATTCTACTATTTTTATCTTATTTGTTATTTTTTTTCTATTAATGTCACTATCATCTTTCATTTTTTGACTTCATTACTATTTTCTTATTACTACAAGATTGATGGTGATTATAGGTGCAAACTGCAACTCTTATTATTTATTATGCATTTCTTTAACTTTAGGGTTTCCTTTAGCCTTTGAGTGTTAATATGTGTACTACAAACTATTTATTTTGTATTATATTTTAAAATAACAGTCATCCCAAGTTTACAAAGCAAACCACTATGCTGCTATTCAAGATCATAACTATGACGTGTATTGACCAAGTAAAAAGTTGCCACCAGGTCTATTAATAGTCTATATATATGGACATCTGGCATAAACTATGTACTCAAGAAGAATAAGAAAGCATATTTTCTCTAACTTTCTCTTTCATCCTCCCCCTCTAAATCCAACAATACTTACAAACAGATAGTATAGAAAGATTCCCTAGTTTCAGACAATTTAGGCCATACCGAAACAGTAAAATTACCATTAATGACAATTAAAGTAACAAAATCACAAATTACATCTAACTTATGATTATATCCCTGTTGATCTTGGTGATGTGATAGAGAAAACAGTATTAATTTTGGGGGCTGCAAACCACAGACCTATTGTTAATTTGTTACATGCAATGAATGCCCATAAATTGTTATAAAAGGCACAACTTTACTACTTCTATTCTACAAAACAAATATTCAATCATAGAACTCACTTGTGGCTGGATGATGCAACCTTTCCTGTAATACTGGATCTTACTGATAGCTGAGGATGAATTCCCCATTGTGCAGCAGATGTACTACTAAAAGGTGTTATTGCCATCTAATATATAACCTTTGTTGATGAACTTCTGCTAGCTGAAAAAAATTTCATACTGAAATTTAATATGCTACCATAGTAATAGACCCTCTAAATGTGTCTAGAGGGGAAGGATAGATCAAGTGTTCCAGTTGCCAAATGACACAACGAGTATGATGTATACTTGAAAAGGAAAATGAATCTTAAAGCAATGATAGATAAACCTTTTGGCCATAAGATTACACAACTTATGCAAGTAACTTTAAAAAGCATAATTATTTTTTTTTATAAAATAAAGAACTAGTACATCCACGGAAGTTGAATTGGGTCCCTCTTGAATTCTCTTCAGAAGATGTTCACTGTAATAGATCAATTCTTAAAAAAAATCACTTACTTTAGTGTGCAAAAAATTTCATCACGCAAGAATACAATAAATCAACAATCACCCTCATATAGGTTGGGGACCCAGAAAGCAAGAACACATAACCTAATGAAGAATAGTATCCGTTCTCAAGCCATTAGCAGACGTTCGCCTCAACAAACCTCTATGCTTTTGAGAATTGTGTGCTATGTATAAGTTTTCAAAATTATAACATTCTTTTGTTCTGGCCGCAGCCACCAGCTTGCCCTTTCTGTTTTCTTCTGACTTGCTATCCTCCTCACTTATCAGCAACTAAGAAATCTTCCTCTCGATCAAACACAGTACCTATGAATTTTTTTGGCTTAACCAATATTTTGAAACCACACTCTCTTCTCCTTCTCTGGAGATTATCTGCACAACTTTTCTTCGCTTAACCAATAACTTTCAAAACGACTCTCTTCCTCTTCTTCTCTGAAGATGCTAAGAACTTGGGTTACTATCATTAACAACTTGTCAGTTCTGATACCCTGACTGTTATTATGAAGGGCTTTGTCATATCCGAGGAGACTTATAATTATAAACCACATAGATAAGTCCTTAAGAGCATGACTTTTCATTGCTAACTTCATGTTCAAGGAATTTTGAGTAAATGGTTTATTTAATTTATTTGCATTTATATGTTTAAAGTTTTAAACGTTTGATCCACATAAATAGTATTAGAACAACAGTCACCCACTCCCGACTCTGCTCGCCACTGTCTAGGACTAACAACTATGGAAACCAATTCAAGGGCAACAACTTCTTATAATGATCTCAAACATGGAAATCAATTCCTAAATGAAATGAAACCCATTTCTTAACTACTCCAAACACAATGAAAATTCATCCAGAATCAATTACAACCAACTGCAAACCAATACCCAAATAAAGTTAAACCCTGAATGCAACCACTAAACATAGAAAGTAGCAAGACTATGACGAGCTGACAGAAGGAACGAGATAAAAAAATTACAAGACCAGCATAACAAAAACAAAACAAAAAACACTATGGAATTATCAAGTGAACCTCAGAATGAATTACAAGCAAATTCAAGTTTCATAAAAACAGAAACGGCAACATTGGAATTGTGTCTATACAACAACTTGACTGAAAGAATCAAAACAAGCAAACATGAAATGTAAAAACTGGAAAAGAGAGAAAAACCCTTTTTAACCTTATTCGTTGGCTCTCTCTGTCTCTGAGTGTGAACAGAGAGAGGGAAAAGTGAGCGCAGTGAAACACAGAACACTGAGTTGAAGGATTAGATTATTGCGTGCGTTGTCTTTGAGAATTGATGGTGGACACACCCTAGTATTGCTTTCTCTTTGGGTTCTTCCTCGCCGTTTGATTTATTGTGGTTATTAAAATGCATGTACCAGACTCCTCCCTAATTCTCTTCCTTCCGATTTTTCTGTTTGCATTTCTTCTTTTATATTTAACCTTTTTCTTAGGATTAATTTAATAAGATAATATAAAATAATTCGTTACAATCTTGCAACAACTTTTTTAAGATTTTTTATTTTAATTTTGTGAACTTAATTAATTGCGTAAAGATTTAAGTTGAGGTATTGATGTGTGTTTGATTTAGCTCACTTCTTCCTTAATCTTTTGAAGTATCACTGAACGATATTTTAAATTAATAATTATAAGCTTGATTTTATGTTGAAAAGTTTACTTTGAATTCAAAATTATGGTTGACTTGTTTCTAGAAAGAAAAAGAAAAAAATTATATACATATATAATTAATTTATTGAAAAACCTATCCAAACCTCACCCAAATACTCACGAAAATGTGATATCCTTTACTGAATAAGAATATTGTACTTTTTAACAAATGATATCCTGTTTCTTTATTTCTATATAATAAATACCATTTTTTTCATTAAAAATAAGAATTATTTTTCAACATATCATAAAAAAATTTTGGGTATTTTTTTAGGATTTATATATTAGGTTTTGATGTTTAAAGTTTAAGACTTTGAACTTCAGATCTAGCGGCTTTTAGTTCCTCAATTTTTTATTTTAAAATTAAAATCATGTTTTTTCAATTTTGAAGAAAAAAATCTCCTTGAGATTTAGGAAATCAAAATCACAATTATTCTAAATTTTAAGGGTTAAAATATAATAAAACCATTTTTCGTCTAATACCACAGTTTATTCATATTGTTTATTTCTCTCAAATAGTAATACGTAAACTTAATAGGTATTTTAATTTAAACCTGTATTTAAGCTTCAAATTGTAATACAGTATATTAAATTAGTATATGTACAAATATTATAAACCAGTTCAAATGATTTATTTTTCATGTTTTTAAACTTCAAATGCTTTATATGTATTTAACTTATTGGTATTTAATAAAATAAAGTTTCATTATTAATAATAAAAATATCTATTATTTTACTCTTAGTTGCGAGAATTAATTTTACTATTCTTTTTCTTATATCTATTGGAAACATAAGCATTAATCACTTTTGCATGATAATAATACAGATAAAAATATAATTACAAAATTTAAATATTATAGCAGATTTTTTTAATAACAGATATTATTAAGACTATAGAAAAAATAATACAGGAAAATTATAAAAATAAATATTTTTTTTAATTTGATAATATTATAAGTATATAATGTAAATATTTCAAGAAAATTATTTGTTATTGATAATAAAATCGATAAAGTTAAGATTAGTTATGTTAATAAGAATAAAATCCATACCAAAATATACACAAAGAATCTATTAATTGGTATAGATAATATATTTTGTCCTTTATGTATTTAATTATTTAGATTAAACATCTCCAACAGGACAAGATAGATTTACACGTAGTAATTACATTTTCTTAAAGTAAAAATAGAAATTCCGAAATGAAACAATGGTCTAGTAATATTTTACTTGAAACATGTCAACAACCGACCTTAGCTCAGTTGGTAGAGCGGAGGACTGTAGTTGGTATTCCATGCTGAGATCCTTAGGTCGCTGGTTCGAATCTGGCAGGTCGGAATTATTTTATATAATTTTTGGTGTCTTCCATAATATATATTTTTTAAAAGAAAAAGCTTTTTTATCATACTATAGTAGATGTATGTGAAGACACTTAAAATAGTAGTAATTTACAGTACATAAGACTAAAATCAGTGACTTAATAAGGGAGCATTTTATTAGAGAAAAAATAGTGAGTGATGTGAAAAGTGTATATGTGAAGAAGCTAAGCTAAGGTAGTGGCATTGATTCTTTGATGAAAGCATGGGTTCCCTTCTTCTTACTCTCACCCTTTTCTCCATCAACATATTCCCACCGGCACAAGCCGCAGCATGCCGCGACACGTGCGGCTCAACTCAGGTCAAGTTCCCCTTCGGCACCGGCCCAGGCTGCGGCTCCCCTCTCTTCAGCCCCTACATAACCTGCGCCTCCAACGGCACCGCCGACCAACTCTTCCTCAAAACCCACACCGCCGCCACCTACCCCATCACCTCCATCTCCTACGCCACCTCCACCCTCACCCTCGCCCCGCCCTCCATGTCCACCTGCGCCGCCATGCACCCCGCCCACGCCACCTTCACCCTCGACTGGACCTCCCCCTTCCACCTCGCCTCCTCCACCTTCCTCCTCCTCTCCTGCCACCCCTCCCTCTCGCTCTCCTCCCCCCTCTGCGACCCCTCCTTCGACTACCTCTGCGACTCCCTCTACACCTGCCCCGCCGTTACCTCCCTCGGCCTCCCTCTCTTCGCTCCCTCCAACTCCTGCTGCATCTACTCCCCCGCCAACCTCGACGCCAACGGCCAGCTCGACCTCAGAGCCATGCAGTGTGGGGCCTACGCTTCTGTGGTGTCGCTCGGCGACACCCCCACTGACCCCTCGCGCTGGGTCTATGGGGTGGCGTTGAAGTTCTCCTATGGCGGAGCCTTGGATAATAACTACGTGACTACCAAGTGCAGTGGGTGCGAGAGTAGCGGCGGAGTGTGCGGGTTCTCGGAGCCTGGCAATGGCTTCCTCTGTGTCTGCAGAGGAGGCTATAACACCACCTTCGATTGCTCCCCTTCTTACAACCAGAACCAAGACTACCTTTGGGACTCAGCTTCTGCTTTTCCCTTCTTCTTCTTACGTAAGTTCTTTTTCCCTTCTTCCCAATACTCATTGTGTTCTTCACTCCTTCCTACACCTAGGCAAGGAAAATATTATCCATATAATTAAGCACCACATTATGAATTATAAGATTAATTAATAAAATTGTAATTTATTTAATCATCTATAAAATCCATGCTTAACGAGTACTTCAGCTTATTATTTAAGATAGATTACAAAATGTATTGTTTTGTTTGGCGTAAAAATCATATAAACAAAGTAATGGTTAAATTTTATTGTGGTGTACATAGAAGGAATGGGGTGCGAAAGTGAACTATCTAGCTTAGAAACCAAATATTTACAGTTGTAATTACGCATGTAACAGTAATCTTCTATTCTTCGTGAATGTTTAGCAGCTTGGTATGTTTGGAGTTCCATTTTGGCTGGTATCGTTTTGAGCTTAGCATGATGAGGATTCAGGGGAGCCCTTCACTTCAGAATATCATCTAACTTTTTAGTTAGTAAAAGCTGCTTTAGAAAAGTATGTTTAAACAAATGGAATAAAGGTATTATTCACATCCATTTCCTCCTTCGTTGTAGTCCTTCTAGATTCTTTGCTTTCTCTATTAAAATGGTTTATGATCAAAGCAAGGAGCACCAACCTGGTGAAATACGTAGTTTAGGAGTCTCGGTGGATATTTTGGCAACTACAATTCTGTTACTTTAGTAAAGTGTAGGTAAATTTATATATTTGAAAAATGTATTTTAAGTGTAGGCAAGTATTCCGTTCTTACATTATTTACTATATTTTTTTAACTTGAACCCATAAAAGGGATGGGTAAGCATGCGCATAAAGGAGGGCCAAAGGCCCAAAAGGGATAGCGAAGAATACAGAGGCCGAAGGCCCAAAATGGTTCTTTATCAACCAACCATCCGCTTTATTCCTTGCTTCTTCTCTTTTAACCTCTCAAATAGGACGATGACTAATTAGTGCATGTTTTAAAATCAGTTTCCTTCTAAATCATTGTCCTTTACTTTATGGTAAGTAAGATTTCAAGAGAGAAAAAAAAAAACAGAAATGATTGAAAAGGAAAACCAGTAGAAAATAAGATGATTTTGTATTGTTTAGTAAAAGAGAAATAAAAAGAAAGAAAACATTTTTCTTTTATCAGGGTGTATATCTTCCATAAAAAATGAGAATTGAGATTAATAGAAGTACTTTTATCTTCCTTTGTTTATTCCCTTGTTTCCATCTCGTATGTTTTTTTAGGTAGTGTCCTACGGTCTTCCAAACAGTGGAAGGATAATATCTAGTATCTTCTTTACATTCAAGATTGTTCCACTGGTTTCTAGTGGAACCAGACAACGCGATAATCCTTAAAAAAGTGCAAATATTAGTTTGAGGTGTTTGAAACTGTAATTCGAACACTGTTGGTGATAACAATATGAAATCTAGTATCCGTATAAAATGGTAAACACAAATAGACAACATATATATGAACTGTGCACACTCGAAAGGCATAGACATAGAAGTGTTGAAATACCCACTCAAAGTCATGATATTAACATGCAATCCCAGCCGAGTTTCCTTAATTATGAATTTACAGTGGAAGATGTCTAAAAATTATTTTCTGATACTCCTGTAAACAAACAGCAGATGCACTGTTTTTTCTCTCTATAAGGAACCAGTTTCACAACTATAACTTTTCAGTCCTATCCGAGAAAAAAAATACCACATGACTGAAAATAGTGTACAAACAAATTAATACACAAGCATATCTACAATGCTAATCCACAGGGCGACCATTACTGTGGCTTTTCTGCACAGTTGGAGCAGTGGAATCAACGAGGAAGGATCTTAAATGCTTGTACATCTCCTTGGCCTTCTCTACATTCACAGCATGCCCTGCATCCTTAAGAACAACTAGTTCTGCGTTCTCTCCCAGATGCCTAAATATTAATTAGATGTGAAGTTAAAACAATCATTTAAGTGTAAACTGGAGAGAGACGTTTTCAAGACTAAATTAATAATGTGACAAAATTTGAAAGGTGGATTGGAGAGAGACCTTTTGAGCCTGTGAGCTAGTTCTATTGGGAATACCAAGTCCTTTTCTCCCCATATTATCAGCGTAGGCTGCATCATCCAAAAGTTACGTCATTTAGTGAAAGATAGCAAACATGGTGAAACTAAAGCATAATGTAAAGTCTAAAAAAATGAAAAAAACCTGCGTTATCTTTGGAAGATTAGACAATTTTCTATCCTTATACAATGCTTGGATCAGTTCTTTCCTCTCTTGGACATTTTCAGTACACATCACCTGCAAGTAACAAACTTTAGTAAATTAGCAAATGCCAATCCTATGCTTGTGAATGCAAGCAATCAGAACTCTGGATAATTTCTTATTGGAGTAATCAAGCACAGTGGAAGTTAAAGAGACTATCACAAATTTTTTGTATACTTTTTCATAAAGGCTTACGTGCTCATACTATACGAGAGGACCATGGAATTCTGTAGAAGAGAGCATCCAAATGGACCAACAGCCAAAACACACGCAGACACTTTATTTTCAATTAAAACGACAACTGAACCTTTCTTTCTTTCTCGACCCAAATGTCAAAAAACCAAAACATGAGTATTTCTTTCTTTCTTTCTTTCTACTTATTTCTTAGATCTTTTTATTTATCTTTTATTTTTTTCTCCACCAAAACATTAAATAAATCGTCTCTACAACGGGTGGCCCTCCACCATTGGATTATAACAAAGCATGATGTAATTAGGAAGATTGTGGACCAAACAATATTAAACCAATAAAACAAAGACGAATTGAAATTTAAGGTGGCGCGTGGTACTCACGTTGATGTAATCAGTGAGGAAACAAGTGGGCGTCATTTTGGCAGGCTTGACAAACGCCAGGCGCAAAAGCAGCCGCAACTTTTCCGGCGTCTGAGGCAGCAAAATTTCGGCGGCCTCGTCAACGCTCTTCACCTGGAACATTCCTTCAGCCAAGTCCTTCTCTTCGAAGCACACGCCAGCGCAGCACAGCACCACCTTCTCCACGCGCTCGGGGAACTGCGCGGCCAGGCTGTAGGCGACGAAGCCGCCGTAGCTGATTCCGACTACGCTGCTCGTCCGAACGCCGTGGGCCTGGAGGACGGCGGCCACGCACTGGGCCTGGAAGGCCTCGCTGCGGTCGGGGCGGGCCGTGTGAGAGTCGCCGAAGAAGAGGAGGTCCGGGACGTAGACGTTGAAGCGGCGCGTGAGTGGGGGCAGGAAGTCGTTCCACTGCCACATTGCGTTGGCGCCGAAGCCGTGGAGGAGGAGGAGGTTGGGCTTGGAGTCTTTGTGGACCTTGGGGGCCCAGCAGTGCATGATGGTGCCCTGGCCCAGATCCGTGGTGGCGGATTTGAGGCCCGCGTTGGAGAAGGAGAAGCGGAAGCAGCGGTCGCGCGTGGCGGTGAAACTGATACACCCCGCCATGCTGTGTTGCGCTAATGATTGGTTAATTGATTGATGATGATGATGCCGCCGACGGAGAAAGCAAAGAAGAGTGTTCTTGCAGAGTGAGAGAGGTTGCAGAGTAGGAGACGCAGACACAGTAGTCACAGAAGTGAATGTGTCAGAGCAAAAGTCTCAATCTAAGATATGTTTCTGCTAAAAACTATGCAAACCAGAGAATTAGTAAAATAACGAAAGGAGAGAAAAAAAATATTATGTATAGAATAAAAAAAACAGGGTTGGGAATTTTTTATTAGGTTTAAATTAAAAAAAAAAAATGTGTTTAATCTCTTGTAAGTTTTGAATTAGATACTTAGGTCAACAAAACTGCTACAGATTTTCTTCTTTTAGCAGATTCAAGATGTTACAGACTAACATAAATATGTTTGGTAGAAAGAAAAAACGCAAGATAAATTTAAAATGGTAGGATGCACGGGTTGTATTTAAATTAATTCTTATTTTTTATATATTTTTTTACCATTTAAACTTCATTTCCTTAAGTAAAATTTTGTAACAAAATGGATTAAAAAAAACGTGGCAAAAAAAATACCAATAAGATAATCGGTCATACCTTTTATAAATATTAGTTATTAAAAGAGTTTTTTTTTTTTTTTTTGAACGGCAGTTATTAAAAAAATAATAAATATTTCACACCAATATTATCAATATGTATAAACAGATTTATCACACCTGTTGTCAAAATGCTAAATAGTGGTGTTCTTTATGTTATAACCGGAATAAAGAGTAAGTGGGATCAGTAGCATATCCTATAACACGTTTTTATGGTCAAAAAGTTATAATCGCATTAAATAATGAGTTTTAGTTTTTATTAAATAAATACAATTCATTATTGAACAATAAAAATATAGAAAATGTAATTACCATTACCATTACCATTTTAATATAATCTATACATATATTATTTTAACTTTTTTAAAAGCATATTAATAATTAATATTTCCATATAACTGTGGAACATAACATTTCTGAAATGATTTGTTAAATAAATTTTCTTTGATCGAAATTAAAGAATGAAAAAATAAATCTTCTTAAACATTGTTGATGAATTTAGTTTTGGTCTCCTAAATTTAAAAAAAAAAATGCAAAAACAGTTTTAGTTTAGAGATATTCAATTTGAAAAACTAAAACAATTTTAAAAAATGGTCTTATCTGGACATTAAACCACATTTTTTAAAATTTAAATGATTGGAATATTTTTAATTAGTTTAAAATGCAATTAAACATAAATAAATTTAAGACGACTACTTACTAGTATTTTTGGAATGTTATATTATATTTTCATGTTTTAATACATTTTATATTATTTTAATTTTTTTCAACCAGTATTTTTAAACAATTAAAATAAATAAAGAATGTGTAGAACGACTTACAATCATGTCAAATAAATAAAAGACTATAAAGTTAGGTTGTGTTTTTTCATGTTTAAATAATGGTGATTATTGAAAAAACGTGAATTGTGGGTGTTTGTTTATGTTATGTGAACAAATAAAGGCAAAAATGGTTGAGTGGTTCATCCTCTCGATGATAAGTTGAAATGAGAAGGAAGATAAGTGAAATTTTTTTTTGGTATTTTGTTCTTGTAACAAACTTATGTAACAAAGAAAAATTTCGATTTAAATAATTGAGATTGAGATATGTTGCATACATGTATAAAGAATAATTAATAGTTGAGAATGTAATTATTTATGCTTCAAAATATAATGATTCACTTTATAATTGTTGAGAAAATTAAAGCGTGTAAATGGATAATGATAAAAATATATATTTATTGAAGACAACAACCCTGAAAATGTTGACAAGCAGATGAGCTTAGGTTATAGGGGGATATGACTTGTTAATCCACCTTGTGGTGGATGAAAATGAGATAAATAAATGTTTTGAAATTATATCACCTCATATTATTTGTACGGCAAAACAAAAAGATTTTATCAAGAAGTATACTCTTAATCTGAATATCATTAACAAATCAATCTATTTGTCTTTCTTTAGTTATGGAGCACGATACCCTATATATCATTGATTTTTATGGTTCTACCTCTTATACCAAAGGAATAACTCTTAGGTTCCATTTTTTTTTTTAAAACCATAAATAATTTTTTGGTGCTTGGTGTGTGATTGAGAATTTCAACAAAGTCCTAAACTCCAATGATTACAAAAGATGAAATTTTCACTCTACTTTATCTTATAAGAAATTTAAATAATGGATAGATAAAACATTTTGAATTATTACTCCAATATTTTATTTGTCTCTTATGTTAACCCTAATTTAGATAACACAAATGTATTTTTGTGGAGTCTTATCTACGAGATTTGGTCACTGATAACGACAATAACAATCTCATTGCAATGTATAGATTAAAGAGATTGAAGGTGTTGTTAAATAAAGTTTGTGCCACCAGTGGTGGTATCTTTAGAGGCAACAAGTGAAAATTATTAACGATTTTACAACTTACTTGCTATTAGGAACTCAATCTACGTTGACTCGATGATTGTTATCCTTTTTATTAAAATATCTAAAGTTAAGAATTACAAAATATTTCGAATAGAGTATAATATTTTTTCCATCTATTACATTTTTTAAATACTAACTTTATCCCTCGATGGCTTAAAATGTGTTGATGAAAATTTTTAAAACTTGTAAAGGTATTCATATTTTCTAAAAATAATAAAAAAATGTTAATATTTTTCTATTTTTTTTATTCAATACCTACCTTGAACAATTGACTTAAACTATCTTATAAAATTTACTTAAGTTTGTCATAATTTTGTTTTTGTTAAATGCTTGTCATTTGAGTTTTGTTTTTTTTATTATTATTTTTGTATGAACGTGTTGCATGTGATAATGTAAAACTTTAAAATACTAACCTAGCTAGAATGTAGATTAATACAATTTAAAACACAAATTCTATTTTGATTAAACGTTGTTGCCTTTTAAATTTGAAAGTGACTATATACGTTTTTTTAAATAATACATACGAAACAGGGATAAAGTTAGCCGTTAATAATTAACAAATTTGAAGAATGAGTTTTAAAACAAATCAATTCCACGTTTATGGATGTGAGTTGAATCATCAACAGTTCACATCAAACTAATTCAATTATTTTTAATTGGTTTGATTTTTTTTTCATTTCAAATTAAATTCAAAACTAACAATAATAATAATAATCATAATAATTTATTCATAGTCATTTTTTAAACCTAAATCAATCCGATTAGTTGTTTTTCAATTTTAAGATTAATATATTTTGGGCGTAGAGATAAATCGTATTTATTTATTTTTTGAATTTTATTGGGATCTTATTTGATGCTAGTAAATATTTTAATTTGGTCATATTTACTATTTAAATTTTTATTACATTTCAGATAAAAAATAATAATGATGTACATAAAATAAAAACTCTAAAAGATTAAATATTTTAAATAAAATAATTATCATTTCTTAAAAGTAATCAATATTTTTAGCTTGCATTTGATATGAAATTAAATGTTTGTATGAATTAGATAATAAACATAAATAAAAACTTCAAAAAGAAATAGTTTTTTTCTATCACAACCCTATAATCCAAATCAAAATAAAGTAATGTAATTTCCTCTGTGGCTTGAGTTGATTGAGAAAAAAAATCAATCAAATGATATATAATTGATATAGGTTTTGTTTTACCCTTTTTTTTTTCTCGGCAGATTTTGTTTTACTTAAACCTTCCATGGCTTTAAGGAGGGAGAGGAGGAAGCTGTAGACTTGATCTTATTCTAAGATGATTATAAGAATTTTTATTTATGAATTTGGTGAAAAAATAAATAAATGATGCGATCCACATAAATATTTATCAAATCAAACGGAAAATGTCACGAATATTGGCATTAAATGGTATTAAATCTTTCACATTATATTATTGTATTTGGTTAATTTTGAAAATGACACAATTGATTGTGTAAGAAAAAAATATAATATATTGCATGTTATCCTTACATCTTATATGATGTGAGCTATTTTGGGCAAAGATGGATGCAACCAACAAAGTGTTTACTACCAAGAGAGGTTGTTGGTGTTTTGCATATTTAAATTTATATAATATATCACCAAGTCACTAGTGACATATTTATAAACTTTCCACTTTTTTTTCTTTTTTTTCTTCCATAATTTAAATAACATTATTTTCCACTCTCTTATTTTAATAAAAATATCAAACAAAAACTAATTTAGTTTATATAACTTTGATAAATTGGTTAATTTGATAATAGTAAACAACTGATTTCTTTTCAAAATGTCTCTTTATTTATTCTCTCTTTTTCTCTCTATACTAGTTAAATTATATATTTAATAAATTTCTATGAAATGTTAATCTAATCCATGTAACCATTGAATTTCACATTCTTATTTATATAATTTTCTTTATAAAATTTCATTTTTTTAGAGGTTTATTACAGGTAAATATTTATTATTAAATAATTTATACAAATATTTAAATTAACTGAATATATATTAAAACAATTTTTAGCTAAGAAGTTAAGTAAACTCATGATACATTCTACTTCAGTCAAAGTTTTATTTTTCCACAGTGGTAAATCCAAATATGAGCTAACACGCAATCGAATTTTTTATGCTGACGGGTTTGTGAGTATTGTCATGTTAGTTAGCACGATTAACCTAACGCTACCAACATCAGCACTGCTGAAGTCAATGCAACTTTCTTTGTTTCATTTTTGCAAAGTAGCATTGAAGCATTTAATTTAAACAAGTATTATGTATAAAATGCACCAACAATAAAAATGAAAGAAACATGCTCAACTATAAAATCGTAAAAAAAAAAAATTACCTGTTATTAAGGTTAGGCTTATGTTGACATGTTTAATAGTTCAGGGATTAGATGAACAAAAAATCTTATTCAAATTCTTTTACTTCAACGAAAAATCCTATGGTACAAGAGTTGAAATCTCATTCATTTTCTTCTTCCGGAAAAAAGAAAGAAAGAAAATGTAATTCTGGCAAATTGGGTTTGGAAGGGGTAGGTGTTTTGGGCTCAGTGGCAAGAGGAAAAGACAGAAGCGCTTTTTCTTCCTGTACCCCCGTACTAACACTAAAATGAGTAAAATATCCTTCTTTATTGCAGCACACCATTATGGGGATGCAAATTGAAATTATGGTGGTGCATGAAGAAAAAACCAAGAAAGAAATATCACACATTCTTGTTATTTACACCCTACAAGTTCACTAATACACCGCTTGTTTCATTTTGTTTACAAATATGCCCTCGACTGAAAATTAGGAGTAAAATTATGTGGGTAAAAACAAAAATATTCAGGAATCACTTATCATGATACAGCAGAAGAAGATCAGGGTAAAGAGGATGATAAAGTCAAACACTCTTGTTTTGGCTTTATAAGTTCTTGAGGGATTATTACCATAGGTACAAAGAGACTATAAATTAGAAAATTAGAGGTGTAAATAGCATCTACTCAAATTTTAACAACATGTGGGGTTAGGCCCCTGAAAGGGGAAAAATCAACCCAACTAATTATGTTAACATTTTTTTTTTTGCATAACTAATTATGTCAACCTATTCACTTACCTTGTTAAATCTAGCTCTCGTCTATTAATTTATTTTTCCACTCTCGTAATTCTCCCTTTTATTCTCTTATAACTCATTTTAACTATCAAATCATTATTTAATTTAATTTAAATTTTTATCTTTACGTATACAATGATCCTTAAACTTTTGTCAACAACCGTTAATACTTAACACGTTAACCTTACTATTATTTAATTTACACACATATCTATGAGTTATTTAAATTTATGATATTTTATAGGTTTATTTACGAAAATGGTGCAGATTTATCCGTAAATTTCAGAAATTGATAAATTTTAAAAAAATTACAATCAATGGATAAGTCGTGACCGGTTACACGAAACGAAATAAAGTAGTCATGCTTACATGCACAATTGTTCAATATATTTATTTATTTATTTTTTTTCCTCTACTACTAGTCGTTGGAAGCACGACTTATGCTATTTTCTTTTAAATCTTGACTAAACTTGTATATTATATTATATATATTATTGTACTTATAAAATTATATATATATATATATATATAATTTATCAAATTACATATATTATTTTATTTATTCTATAAAAATGAAAAATTTAACATTTTAAATATTAAGATTTCAATTTTGAAATTTGATATATGATATTGATATTTATCAAAATGAAATAAATATAATGAATATAGAAAAAGTTAAATATTGAATTAGAAAATAATTTTAAAAGGATCTAATTTTTAAAAAATTGTTTTGATAAGATGAGTTAGTCACAAAATTAATTAATAGTTAATAATTGATATCTAATTAATAGTTAATTTTGCCTTTCATTCATATTCATTCCCTAAATCATGTACAGGACCCTGTGGACCATGGTTTTTATGTGGTAGTAATTTATGTGTCTAAATATCGGAAATTATACCCAACATAAATTATACCTAACATAAATTATATTCATTGAACAACTTAAGATGTCAAAAAAAATTAATAAAAAAGTCATACAGATTTAATTTCTATTAAGTTGTAACTTATACTATTAAACACGATTTTTAAAAAAATATCCTTTTAAAATTAATTTTTAATTTAATATTTAATTTTTTATATATCCATTCGATTTATTTGATTTTAATAAATATCAATATCAAATACATTTTTTAAAATTAAATCTTAAATTGAAATGTCAATAATATTAAAAGATTAAATTTTTCATTTTGATAAAATAAATACAATAATATATATATATATATATATATAATATTTATAATAAATATATTATATATATATATAAATATATATAATTTTATAAATACAATTATATAATTTTAGATTTTTTTATTTTTTTTTAAAAATTCACACCAAAGTTGTGCTTTATCCCACAACTACATTGCACGTTAAAAAAAAACAAATTTAAATACAAGTTGTGCTAACAAACACGAATTCTGCTTGCATAAAAAAAAGAAGCTAAATTTGGCCTTCCTAACAAGATTTTGAATAGGACAACAAAAAAATCTTCTGTACAGTTAAGTCAAACATGTAAGTACGACTTCTTTTTATCCATTTCGTACGTGTAAGCATGACTTGCCCATCTTAATAAATTTTAAAAAAATCTGTTTATTTTTTAAATTTTCAAATAAATTTGTACTAGTTATGTAAAAAAGCAACTAATTAATACAATTAATTTTGATATTTCATTCAAATACATTAAAAATACAACTATTAAAACCATCAATAAAAATATAACAATCTTGTGAAATGATGTGTTTTTTTATTGAACTGAAATATTGGAGATTAATTATAGAAAGCAGTGAAATCACAGACTTCCTTTTCAAAACTACTTAAATAAATGGATGCTAAAAATAACTATTTAAATATAGTTTTCTTTTTATCTTTCAAAGATAAGAATGTTGGTATTGATTGAAATGTAGGCTAATAGGGTAATAGGTATAGAATTCCAACCCTGCCAAATTTTGTCTCCTTGTCTGCCAAATCAACGTGTATGATGTATGAGTAGCATGCATTGTTTGTTTGAGTAATCCATGCATACCCATTTCTATTGCTATTATGAAGTCAATGCACTCACCCTTCAATCTTTATCATGCATTGTCACTTCCTTATCATTTCATAAAATCATGTCTTTCAATACCATCCTCACTTTCTCATCTCACACAATTTAATTCAAAAATTTAATCAAATTAAATTGAATTTTTCTATTTTTTTTAAATTCAGCCAACTCATCTTTCATATCTTTATACAAATTGTTTATATATTTTTTGATGAAGTATAAATGTATTTGTATTTGATGAAGACATGATTCCATGGCATGGAAGCATCATTTATCTGGGATCGTGGTTCATAAGCAAACCCCACACAATTGCTTTTGAATTTGATAAATACAACTATAATTGCTCACAACATACCAAAACCGTCACGGATTACTTTATAATGCTTTCTTTTTTCTTTCCAGCTGTTTGTTTCTTATTTAACGTTTGTTGTTTTAGTTTTACTTTCTATTTTATTAATTTAGACATTTCAGTTTTTATGTTATTTTTCTAACTCATATTTTTTAAGATTTAATAAGGTACGATGTAATTGGTTGTCTGAAAATAACTGTTGCTAGCATCTATTTCACTTTAATTTTATTAAGTACTTTTAAATCACCCATTTTTATCCAACCCTAATTACAATAAGGTGGAATATTACAGATTATTAAAAAGTCTGAAATCTTTAATTAATTTTGATGTAAAGAAAGTGCGTGGACACACGTGTTTATGACAGAATGTTTTTTCTTTATATTCATTCAGCTTTGTGAAATGTTGAGTAATCACGTGGTTTTGTGACTTTGCTGAAAATAACAAGTGGAACACAATGCAGGGTTGTGCTTGTGCTTCTCCCCACATTTTGTGCAACAATTCCTCCCTACATTTTTTAGCACCTGACACTTTTATTAGGCACTATCTTTTTCTTGCTTTTTTTTTTTTTTTTTGAATTTTAATTTTTCACTACCTCGCATCTTTTCTACAAGCACTTTATTCTTCCTATCAAAATAATTTACACTTCATTTAACTAAATAGATACAAAATAGATTCAAAATCAATTAAATAGTTGACTAAATAGTCTGTTTTGCCTTAACTTGTGTGGATTTGTCGGTTATATGAAGTTATCCTGAATAAGTTAAAATCTCATATCTCTCCTTCTAATTTTGATAATTAGTTGGAAGGTTAATTTGTATGCATAATGTGTTCAACATTACTACCTTTATTATTGGAGTTAGTTTCAAAAGGAAAAAAAAAAACATATGTTTATAAAATTTGTTGTTTATGTTAGTAACACACATTATTAATACTAACTTCGAAGATATCTTTCCCATTTTCTTCTTTTACAAGCTTGCATCCTTTACCATCTAATAATGATGTTATAACAATGTAATGAATAATGACAAAAGAATAAACATGTCAACAAAAATAAATTATCTAAACTTTGAAACCTAAGTTTAATATTTTTTCAAAGATGAAAAATATTTCTTGATTTGTATTATTCTATGATATTTTTAACTTAGAAAATAACACATGCTAATTAAGAGAAAAAAAAAGTATGAAAAGAAGACTTAACTAAAATGATGAATGAAACTTAAAAATTACTCACAGAATGGCTGACTTGCCAAAAAAAAACTTTGAAAAAATTAAGTGTAACTTAAATTCTTTTTGAAAACCGATACATTACATGAATATACTTCACCCATTCCTTATATATCATTAACCAATTTAGAGTTAAATTAATTTCTAAAACGAATAAATAGCAAAATGAGACTTGGAACTTTAAAATATCAAAAGTTAAGAAGATAGTTTTATTAATTAAATATTTTAGTTTAATGTTATACCAATTTCAAAATACCAACTTAAAAAACTAAACTAACCAATAATAACTGCATAGCGATAATATCAAAATTCTCTGGTAGCATTAAACACAACACTAAATCTATCACTTTCAGAAATAATTTTCGTCTCTACAAATTTTCTTTGTTGTTGGGAAAGAATATATACCATAAAAAAAGTCGTTTTATGAAAAATTGGGATTCTCTAATTAATTATCATAGCTCAGCGAATAAGATTATGAATCACCTCGTTAAATCTGATTTGGGTTGGATAAGACTATAAAGAGTCTCTTTTAAGATAGGAATAAACAGTTTGACTAGATTCTACACGGAATTCATTTTGTTCCATAGTATTACAGTATTAATTAATCTCTTACCAGGAAAAGAACCTAGTATCATAAACTTCTCAAAACATTATTTTTTTTTTATTAGGAGAGAATATTAACTTATTTATACGGATTGGAACATGCATGGGTGCCAGACATGTGGAATTAAATAAGAGGATGACATGTTCAAAGAGAGAGACACAATAATAATGCCAACTTGTTGTGTTGTGTAATGTTGTGTGTTGTGTTGGGTTGTGTGTGAGAGTGAGTGTGAGACAGACAGTCAAGTGTAGTAAATAAAAGTAGTGGAAGAAGTGGGAAAAGGCAAAAATGAATTATTATTACAAAGGTTTGGCTTCAAACTGACCGAATGTGAGAAAGAAAGGAAGAAAGAAGGGATAGAAGGTTCTGTTCCAGATTTGGTCTCACACCGCTTGTTTCGCCCATTCTGCCAGCTATGTGTTTGTGTATATATCTCACTCTCTTCTCTCTTCATATCTTTCGTTTAGTTACTTGTCTCTCTCTTTCACCATACTTTTAACGCCTCTCCACTACCCAACTTTCCCTTTCGCTAACAAACTTTCCTTCTATTCTCCTCACTGCAACTGCAACTTCACCATCCCTCACCTACTACCGGCTATTCCGGTACCAGATTCCGATTTTCACTCTTCTCTTTTTCGATTCTGTCTCTTATTATTCTAGTTTTGCTGCTGTCTACTGTTTAGTGTTGTTCTGCTTTTGCCTAATTCTTTTGTTCTTTACCCGTCTTTCGTTGCATACGCGTTGTTTTGTCCCTTTGCGCGCGCGATTTGGTCGGTGCCTACTCGATTTCATTTTCTCCTTTCTCTTATCTTCGCTGATTTTTTTTTGCTGTCGAATTGAACTTTCTGGGTTTTTTTTCTTCTCTTTTTCTAGGGAGTGATATTGTTTGGGGCTGGTTCCGATTACATCTGTGTTTTGTTGCCGTGATTTTTAATTATTTCTGTGCTTTTTTCTTTTTAGATAAAATAACAAGGTCGCTCAATTGGTTGTTTTTTGAGTCTGTTGTGTTTCTGCATTTTCTTTATAGATGAAGTTTCAGTTCTTAGCAATTGAGCCATGTTTGTATTTCCACTCCTTAGGATGAATTTGTGATTGTCCTTCCACTTGACTGGGTGGGTGACTGGACAAGGGAAAAAAATGTCAATTAACAACTACATTGGTTGTCGCGTTTAGGGTGGTTGATTTTCTAGATTTTTTTTTTTTTTTTTTCATTTCAGAGGGTGAGATCCGTGAGTTAGTGAAACAGATAGTTTAGCTGTGCTGTCCAGGTCTGCACATTTGAGTTGAAATAAGACTTGGTGTATGTAAGAACAGAAGGAAATGAAAAGTTTATGCTTTTTTCCCCTTGGAATAAACACGAAATAGATCTCCTTGTCTTCGTGTTACCCATTTATGCATGGCTAGGATTTCTATTTCCTAAAACAGGCTTAACTTCATGGTTGATTGTAAATATTTTGTTCTGCCATAAATCTGTTTTCATCACTCTAGTAATTTGTTCTGTACTGTTTATCTTTGTATGGCATTTACTGCTGTTTTCCAATTTTCACAGCTTAATTGTTTTGATGATTTTGCTTTGCAGAGATGGAGGTTGCTACCATGCTAATTGATTATCACGGACATTGTGTCTGTGGTTGATGCCAGTAGAAATGGGCTTCTTTTTTGTGTTATTGCTATTGGGTTGCTTATGTTCTTTTGTGTTTCCTGACACGCAAGGTACAATCTTCTCTTCTTATGGTACTCAACGCACTAGAAAATCATATATGCTATGTAAAAGTTAACTTATGCTTACATACATTGCATTTCTTTTATCTGAATAAACAAACTTTTCAACTTTATTTATGAGGAATAAATAGATAAATACAACTATTTATTGAAAGAATTGAATGGATTTCTCTTATTTTTCCAAAACTGCCGCGGTTTTGGACTTTTGGTCTAGGTTCTAGTAGATATGTAATCTTCTTGTTCATTTCAGGAGATGCACTATTTGCATTGAAGATATCATTGAATGCTTCAGCTCACCAGCTTACTGACTGGAATCAAAATCAAGTGAATCCTTGTACTTGGTCACGTGTTTACTGTGACTCAAACAACAATGTCATTCAAGTGTAAGATATTTTCTGTTATTGTTTTCTTTTAATTATTTCATTTGCTGAAGATGTCGGCTATCATTACTCATTTTTGAAATTATATATTTCACATTTTCATATCTTTAATTTTTTGCTTTCTGTATAAAAAATCTCTTGGTTGCAGATCACTAGCATATATGGGATTCACAGGATACTTGACCCCAAGAATAGGAGTTCTAAAATATGTTACAGCTCTGTAAGGATTTCTATCTCAAAAAGGATCCACACAATCTTGGTCAACTCCATGATACTAAAAATAATTTTTCCATTCTACTCAATTTTTTGTAATGGGGAAGTTGTGAGATAGCTTCAGTTTTTTGGTTATTAAAAACCATATGCGCATCTTCCCTCCTTTTTACTGGCTAGCCTTATCATTCTTGAATTGTTTGCATTCTAGTATTATAATGTGAAATTATATATATACACATGTCCATTATTTATGTTGCTATATAAGATTTAAGTTATTTTCTATGCACCTGATGAACTGTATCACTATCTGTAGTGACTGTTGAGATTTTGAAGCATACTCGTGTTAAGTATTGGTAATTTTGATATATTTTTTCGTTGTGATTGATTTTCTTATTTTAACAAAAGTTATTGATGCCCTCCAGTGAAGTAGTTCACGAGCTTATACTTGCTGTATTGCAAACATTAACTTTTCAATAGGGAGAGGAGTGTGGCGTGAAGTAGTTCATGCTTTTGTTTTATTACATGTTTTCATGGGAATGGTTTTTTCTTTTAAAAACTGACCATTAACAACAAAAGGCAAAATTTAAATGTAAGACTTGATGTATATTATACTTGTATTAGTTCTTTGCAAGGGAATGGCATCACTGGCAGCATACCAAAAGAGATAGGAAACATGACAAGCTTGTGCAGGTTGGATTTGGAAGGCAATAAATTAACTGGAGAAATACCTCCTTCCCTTGGTAATCTTAAAAAGCTTCAGTTCTTGTAAGTATGACATTCTTTTTTTCTAGGTTCTGTGGATATATAATGCGTCTTGTTAGGCCTTTTCATGTTTTTTTTTTTTTTTTTTTGTTTTTTTTTTT